>Ga0209266_1000065_pt1 | contig 90040 bp, 80 predicted proteins | sample GraSoiAngelo_132_FD_185889 | JGI IMG/M metagenome (GOLD analysis project Ga0209266, IMG submission 185889) | Grasslands soil microbial communities from the Angelo Coastal Reserve, California, USA - 14_0929_02_40cm (SPAdes) (version 2) | ecosystem: Environmental > Terrestrial > Soil > Grasslands ...
CCGAGCGCGCGCTCTGCTCGGCGAGCTTGCGCACCTCGTCGGCCACGACGCGGAAGCCCAGCCCATGCTGCCCGGCTCGGGCCGCCTCGATGGCGGCGTTGAGCGCGAGCAGGTCGGTCTGGCTCGCAATGCGGGTGATCGCATCCACGAGCTTGCCGATCTCGCGCGAGCTCTGCTCGAGCGTCCCCGTCGCCTTGGAGACCTGGTCCAGGTGGCCGACGAGGGAGCCGAGCAGCTCGCTCGCCCGCGCGATCTCCGCGCCGTGGCGGAGCGCCTGCTGCGCCACTCCCGCGATCTGGCGCTCGGCCTCCTGGGCACGGACGTGGAGCTGCGAGGCGACCGTCGCGGCCGCTTCGGAATCCTCGCGCCCGCGGCCGATGAGCTGGCGCTGTCGCTCCGTGCCCGACGTCAGCTGCTGGGCGGTCGTGGAGATCTGCTGCGACGCCGCCTGGAGCTGCTGCGCCGACGCCGCGAGCTGCTGAGCCATCGCCGCCAGCTCCTGGGACTGATGCTGCACCTGGCGCACCGTGCCCGCGATCGCGACGGTGCTGCGGTTCACGCTGACCCCGAGGTAGCCCAGCTCGTCGAGCTCGGCGTCGTCGACCCGGACCGTGAGGTCGCCGCGCTCCACCTGGGCCAGGGTCTCGCGCGCCGCGCGCAGCCGGGCCACGATCCGCGTCAGCATGGGAATCAGCGCGACGCAGGCGAAGGCGAGCACGAGGGATTCCTGCGCGAACAGCCGCCAGCTCCACCCGCCGGCGCCGGGCCCGGCGCGTATCGCCGTGACGAGGGCGAACCCGGTGAGGTTGAGAATCAGCGCCTGCCACGCCTCAGTGCGACCGAGGTACAGCGCGGCCTGGAGCGGAGCGATCATGTACGCCACGTAGAGCGCGTGCCCGGTGGGCCCGAGCGCGGCGAGGACCACCGAGATCAGCGCCGCCCCGACGGCGATGTTGAGGTGGGCGTACCAGGGACGGAACGCGGCGTCGCGGGCCAGGCGGAACATCGCATAGTTGGCCGCGACGAAGCCTGCCGCGAATGCGACGATGAACCACCACGAGACCGGCACCCACCGCACGAGCCGGATGACCACGAGCAGCGCCACGCCGACGCCCACGAAGCTCCAACGGGCGCGCGTGTTCGCGAGCACGTATTGGCGTTGCTTTGCGCGATCCTCGTCGGCGAGTTGCTGCGCGAGATCCGCCGCGTCGGGCATGCAAGAGAAAATGGCCCGGGCGGATGGCGAGTGGTAGAGGGCGGGGGGCCTACATCCGGAACAGGTAGCTGAGCTTCAGGAAGAACCCGTCCGACGCGCGGCTCAAGTTCCGAAACTGGAACGCGTCGAGCTCCGTGAGCGACGCCCCGTACCCGAAGAAGCACACGGTCCCGGGGACAGGCTTGTAGGAGAACAGGACGTCGTTGCGGAACTCGTTAGTCACGACGGCCGCCGTCCGCGGCCCCAGGATCGGCTGGCCGGTGCGGGGGTCCTCGAGCGCCGCCTGATCCTGGGCGAAATACTGCCCCACGTACCGGAAGAAGATGGCGCGTGACAGCTGATACTCGACCTTCAAGCGCGGGATGTTCGCCGTGGAGAAACGGCTGCCGTCGCGCGCCCGCGTGAAGCGCTCGTGGACCCAGCGCGCCTCCACGCGCAAGGACGCCGTCGGGCGCCAGGCGGCGGTCGTCACGACGCCGAACTGGCGGCCTTCCGCTGCTTCGGGGAAGAGGGCGGTAGCGCCGTAGCGCACGTTCGCACTGGCGGTCAGCGCACGATTGGGTGTGCTGCCGCCCGCCGCGATACCGGGCAGGTGGTACAGACCATTCGGCACGACGAAGGGAGCCCCGTTGACCGTGTCGCCGGCGTACCCAGCGGGGTCGAAGCTGAAGTGGTTCAGGCTGAGGGTGAGATTGAGCGCCCATCCTCCACGGAGCGTCGCGACCCAGAAGTTCTGGAGCGTGTCCTCGACGGTGCCGCGCAGGCGCCCGAAGTCGGCGTAGCGCCAGATCGGGGCGAACCCGACGATCGCCGACAGCTGCTCGAGCAGCGCGCCCGGGCGGCCGTACCACGTGAACCGGTTGAACGTCCGCCCCGCCACCAGATCGACGCGGTTCACGAAGCCGCTCGTGTCCTGGAACGTGCGCTCGATACCGAGCAACTCGAAATGGTTGCCATAGGCGCGGCCGGTGCGATCGGCGAACGTCACGTCCCAGAGCTTGCCGGCGCGCGCGCCGGTCGCGTCGCGGGTCCACGACCCGCCGACTTGCACCTCCGAGAACCAGATGCTCCGCCACACGACCCGGGCGTCGGCGCCCAGCACCCGATTGTAATCGTCGCCATCGATCCAGTCGGTGTACGCGAGTCCCACGGTCGACGTAGGCCCGAGGTCGCGCCGCAGGCGCACCAGGTTGTACACGGGGTTGGACCCGGCGGCGGATGGATCCTGGTTGTCCACGGCGCCGAGGTAGGCGATGCCGGTGCCACCGACCTTGCCCGCAAGCTTGGCGCCGAACACCGGGTGCACGATCCGCCGGGTGTAGATCAAGCTGTTCGGCGTGTCGAACTGCTCGAGGCCCTCGAGGAAGAACGGCCGTTTCTCGGGATAGAACAGCGCGAACCGCTCGTTGACGGTCACCTGGCCGACGTCCGCCTCCACCTGGGAGAAGTCGGGGTTCGCGGTGGCCGTGACGGCGAGGTTCTGCGTCACGCCCCAGCGCAGGTTGCCACCGAGCTCGGGCGTGCCGGTGTAGTCGTACCCCCCGGCGCCAGGCGCGCCATCGACTTTCGTCGTGAACTCGGGAGTGAAGTCGAGCACGACGCCGCGCTTCAACCCCGTGAGGCCGACGAGGCGGCCCGACTGGATGAGGAAACTGGCGTTGGCGCGCACCGCCGGGGTCCACGTCTCCTCGTACCCCGAGTGCTGCACGACGCGCACGATCTGGAGGCCCCAGTCTTGCGGGTCGGCGCTCTGGTAGCGGAGGCTCTTCAGGGGAATCCGCACCTCGACTTCGTACCCCCAATCGGTCAGGCGGCCGCGGGACTCGTAGACGTAATCCGGATTCAGATCGATCGTCGCGTCGAACCGGCCGCCGGCGCTCGGTCCCCCGGCCGCGCCGGCGCCGACCCCGTCGCTCCAGACGCCGTCCTCCTGGACCCCCAAAGGATTGACGGCGAACAGCGTGGCGCGGCGGTGGTCGAGATAGGCGTCGAGCAGGATCTCGATGCGGTCATCGGCATCGATGTTGTCGCGGTCGGCGAGCGTCGCGCGGACGACCTGGCCGTGCGGCTCGAACGCCCGGATGCCGAAATACACCGCATCCGGCGCGTACCACACGAGCACCTCGGTCGAGTCCTCGGCGGGGCGACCGTCTACGGGACGGTATTGGGAGAAGCCGGTGAGGGTCGCGGCCTGACGCCACACACGCTCGTCGAGGACCCCGTCAACGGTGATCTGGGCTTCGATCCGCGGGATGCGGACGTCGAGCTGCCGGGCGCGCCCGTTGTACACGGGGCCGTCACCCGCCTGGAGGACGAGGAGGAGGGCGAGCATGGGGCAAAGATAATTGCGGATTTCGGATTGCGGATTGCGGACTCGATCGGCCAGCGTCGAGTTGTCACCTACGAATCGTCAGGCCGCCCGGCAAATCCGCAATCGACAATCCGCAATCCGCAATCTATTCGTACCGCAGCGCGATGATCGGATCGAGACTCGCCGCCCGGCGCGCGGGCCAGATGCCGAAGAACAGCCCCACGGCCGCGCTGAACACGAACGCGAGCAGGATGGCGAGCGGCGAGATGAGCGTATTCCACTGTGCCAGCCTCGAGATCAGCAGTGCGCCCAGCGAGCCGAGCAGCACGCCGATCAGCCCGCCGGCGAGGCACAGCACCAGCGCCTCGACCAGGAACTGGAACATGATGTTGAAGCGCGTCGCGCCGAGCGCCTTGCGCACCCCGATCTCGCGGGTCCGCTCCGTGACCGACACCAGCATGATGTTCATGATCCCGATGCCGCCCACGAGCAGGCTCACGGCGGCAATGCCGGCGAGCAGGTACTTGAACGTCTCCGTCGTCTGCTGGAACGTGGCCAGGATGTCGGTCTGGTTGCGGATCTGGAAGTCGTTGTCCCCACCCGGGCGGATCTTGTGCTGGCGCCGCAGCACGCGCTCGATCTCGATCATCGCCAGGTTCATGGCGTTCAGATCCTGGGCCTGCACCGTGATGGTCCGCAGCCGGTCGGTGCCCATGACGCGGTAGCGGGCGGTCTGGAGCGGGATGAGGATCTGCTCGTCGGGATTGAAGAACGAGCCCTGCGAGCCCTTCTCGGAGAGCACGCCGATGATCTCGAACGTGATGCCGCGGATCATGAGCTCCTGGCCGATCATCGCGTCACGGTTCGAGTTGAGCATCTGGGGGATGGCGGAGCCGAGCACGGCCACGCGGCGGCGCGCCGCGTCGTCTCCCGCCGTGAACATGCGGCCGGCCGTGACCGTGTAGTTGCGCACCGGGACGTACGTGGGCGTCGTGCCCACGATGTTCACGTTGATGTTGAAGTTGCCCATCTGGACCTGGAGATTGCCGCTCAGCTCGGGCACCACCGCGCTCACATAGCGGGCGTTGTTCGCCAGCGCCGTGTCGTCGTCCAGCGTCAGGCTGACACGGGAGCCGCTCGCGACGCCGCGCATGAAGCTCTGCCCGGGGTAGATGCTCAGCAGCGTGGGCCCGAGCGCCTGAATCCGGTCCTGCACCGACTTCTGCGCCCCCGAGCCCAGGGCGACCATCGTGATGACGGCGCCCACGCCGATGATGATGCCCAGCATGGTGAGGAGCGAGCGGAGCTTGTTGGCCCGCAGCGCCTCGAGCGCGACCTGGATGATCTCGGCCAGGAGCATCGCTACCTCGACGGGCTCCCTGACAGCACGAGGACTGTGTCCGTTTCGGCCAGACCGCTCGTCACCTCGATGTAGTCGAGATCGGTGAGCCCGGTGGTGACGCGCACGGGCACGATCTTTCCCCCCCGCAGGGCGAAGACGATGTAGCTCGGGCCGGTGGCCGCCGAGCGCTGGACCTGCCCGCCGGCCTTCGCGGGCTCCGCCGCGTGGAGCTTGCTCCCGTCGCCTCCCCCGGGGGCCGCGCCGCCGCCCGGCGCGGCGTTGAGCTGTCGCTGCACGGCCTGGGGGTCGAGGCCGAGCACGGTCGCGGCCGAGGCCACGTCGCGCTCGGTCCGCAACGCCGCGTTCGGCACGGCGAGCACGCCCTGGCGCTGCCCCACGTGAATCTCGACCTCGGTGTTCATCCCTGGCTTGAGCAGGTGCTCGGGATTCAGGATGTTCACGTCCACGGGGAACATGGTGACGTTCTGGCTCACCTGCGCCTGCGGCTCGATTTTCAAGACGCGGCCGTCGAACTGACGGTTGGGATAGGCGTCGACGGTGATCGTCACAGGCATCCCCGGTTGCACCTTGCCCACGTCCGTCTCGTCCACGAGCGCCGACACCTGCACGGTGTCCAGGCTCGCCATCTTCAGGATCACCGTCCCGCCGCCCACGTCGTTGGTCGGGCTCGAGATCACGGTGCCGAGCACGGCGTCGAGCTCGAGGATGGTGCCGGTGATCGGCGCGCGGACCTGGGTGTCTTCCATCGCGTCCTTGGCCGTCTGCAGGTTCGCCGCGGCCGTCACCACGGCTGACCGGGCCGTCGCCGACGCGAGCTGGGCGGAGTCGTACCCCGCCTCGGTGATCGACTTGCTCTGGTACAGCGCCTCGCCGCGCTTGAGCTGCGCGGTGGCGTTTTCGAGCTGCGCCTTGGCCACGTCGAGGCTCGCCTGCGCCTGGGACAGGTTGTTCTGCGGAATCCGCGGGTCGATCTTCGCGAGGAGCTGCCCCTTCTTCACCTCGTCCCCCGTCTGCACCGGCATGGCGATGATCTCCCCCGACGCTTTCGATTTCACGCTCAGGGTCAGAATCGGCTGGATCACGCCGGAGGCGGTCGCCGTGACGATGATGTCGCGGCGCGCGACGGGGATCGTCGTGTACGGCCGCACGGACTCCGCCTTCTTGCAGCCGGCGGCGCCGAGCAGGACCAGCGCCGGCGCAGCCAGGAGATATCGCTTCACGGTTCGCCTCTTCATCTCGAGGTCGTACCCTGTGACTGCTGTTGCCGCAACCCGGGCAGCCCGCCGCCGGTCACGTTCTGGAAGCGCTGGCGGAACTGCTGCTGCGATTGGACGAGCGACGCACTCGGCAGCACGAGCACCGTGTCCTTGTCCGTCAGCCCGCTCGTCACCTCGATGTAGTCCTGGTCGGTGAGGCCGGTGCGGATCGAGACGGGCAGGACCGTACCGCCCCGCAGCGCGAATACGATGTACCCACCGGCCCCGTTGCGCGTCTGCCGGCCCGTCGCGCCCCCCCCCCCGCCCCCCGGCCGCTGCGCCCGGCCGAACACCTGGGCGAGCAGCGCCCGGTCGGCCGGCGTCGGCTCCGCGCCGCTCCGCATCCGCGCGAACGCCGCCTGCACCTGCTCGGCCGTCACTCCCGGCGGCAGCGCGATCGTCCGCCCATTCGGCGTCGTGAACGTGGCACCGGCCTTCGTGCTGTCGGCGGGGTGGGGCCTCCCGCGGCGTGCGGCAGTCGCGCTGTCCCCGCCGGGCCGTGACGCCCCGTCGGGCAGCTGCGCCGCGGCGAGCTGCTGCTGCACGGCCTGGGGGTCGAGGCCGAGCACGCTCGCGCCCGCGGCGACGTCGCGCTGGGTCCGGAGCGCGGCGTTCGGCACTGCGAGCACGCCCTGGCGCTGCCCGATATGGATCCGCACCTCCGTGTTCATGCCCGGCTTGAGGAGATGGCCCGGATTCTCGATGTTGATCAGCACCGGGAACATCGTCACGTTCTGAACGATCTGCGCCTGCGGCTCGATCTTCAGAACCCGTCCCTCGAACCGGCGGTTGGGATAGGCGTCGACGGTGATCGTCGCCGCCATCCCGGGCTGCACCTTGCCGACGTCGGTCTCGAGCACCATCGCCGAGTCCTGCACCACGTCGAGGTTCGCCATCTTGAGGATGACGGTGCCGCCGCCCAGGGTGGGGCTCGAGATGATCGTGCCGAGCACGGCGTCGAGCTCCAGGATGGTACCGGTGATGGGCGCGCGGACCTGCGTGTCCTCCATCGCGTCCTTGGCGGTTTGCAAATTCGCTTCGGCCGTCACGACGGCCGAATGCGCCGTGGCGTAGGCCAGCTTGGCCGCGTCGTAGTCGGTCTCCGCGATCGACTGGCTGTTGAAGAGCGTCTCGCTGCGCTTGAGCTGGGTCGTGGCGTTCGCGAGCTGCGCCTGGGCCTTATCGAGGGCCGCCTGCGCCTGGGCCAGACTGTTCTGCGGAATGCGCGGATCGACCTTCGTCAAGAGCTGCCCCTTCTGGACCTCGTCGCCCGTCTGGACGGGCATGGCGAGGATCTGGCCCCACGCCTTGGATTTCACGCTGAACTTGATGGTGGGCTGAATCACGCCTTCGGCCGACGCCGTGACGACGATGTCGCGGGGCGCCACGGCGATCTTCTCGTACAGCGGCGCGGACTCCGCCTTCTTGCAGCCCGCGAGGCCGACGAGCAACGCCGCCGGAGCGGCCAGGAGACGACGCCGCACCGTCACGCTCTCATCTGCTCGTCGCGCTCGACGAGCCCGTCCCGCAAGTGGAGCTGGCGCCGGGCGTGGGCCGCGATGTCGTGCTCGTGCGTCACCAGCACGATCGTCTGGCCCCCGCTCCACAGCTCCTCGAACAGCCGCATGATCTCCTCGCCGGTCGCCGAATCGAGATTTCCCGTCGGCTCGTCGGCGAGCAGGATGCTCGGCACGTTCACGAGCGCCCGCGCGATCGCCACCCGCTGGCGCTGGCCCCCCGACAGCTCGTTCGGCCTGTGGTCCATCCGGTCCGCCAGCCCCACCCGCTCGAGCGCCCGCGCGGCCTGCGCCCGTCGCTCCTTCCCGGGCAGCCCGGCGTAGATCAACGGCAGCTCCACGTTGTGGAGCGCGTTGGCCCGCGGCAGCAGGTTGAACGTCTGGAACACGAACCCGATCTCCTTGTTGCGGATGCGGGCCAGCTCGTCGTCCGAAAGGTCCGAGACCTTCTGGCCGTTGAGCCAATATTCGCCGGCGGTGGGCGTGTCGAGGCAGCCGATCAGGTTCATCAAGGTCGACTTCCCCGAGCCCGACGGCCCCATGACCGCCACGAACTCGTTCTTGCGGATCTGGATGTCGATGCCGCGGAGCGCCCGCACCACCTCGCCGCCCATGTCGTAATCCCGGGTCAGCTTGTGGGTGAGGATCACGATGTCCGGCAGCGGCGTGTCGCCGGTGCGGAATGTCATCGGCTGGGGCTGGGCGCTGGTCACAGGGCGTGTCCCACGAGCGCCTCGACCTGGGCGCGCGAGATGAGGTAGTTGTACCGCGCCTGGACCTGGTTCACCTGGGCCTGGGTGAGGTTGGCCTCGGCGGTGAGCAGGTCGAGTAGCGTGGCCGCGCCGAGCCGGTAGCGCTCCTGCTGCACGCGGAGTGCCTCCGCCGCGGCCACCACGTTGGCGCCGGTGATGCCGATCTGCGCGTGCCCGGTGAACGTCGCGGCCAGCTGCTGCGTGAGCTGGGCGCTGAGCTGGCGGCGCGTGTCGGCGGTCTGCGCCCGCGCGACGTCGAGGCTCACCGAGCTCTGGGCGACGGCCTGCTCGCGTGTGAAGCCGTCAAACAAGGTCCACGACAGGCCGATGGTAAAGCGGTTCAGATTCTTCTGAGTAGGGCTGTCAAATCCGTTCCACGGCTGGGTCAGCCCCTGGCTCGACGTGTTGTACGTGGCCGTGAGCTTGGGCCAGAATTGGGAGCGAGACGTCCACGTGGATGCCGATGCGGCGCGCTCCTGGGCGGTGGCCTGGGTGACCGCCGGGGCTTGCTGCAGCGCGGCCGCGCGTAGCCCGGTCGTGTCGGGCAGCGCGGGCAGCTGCGAGTCGGGCACCGCGCGGACCGTGCCGTCCACGCCGATCTGCCGGGCGAGGTTCGCCTGCGCGGTGGCGAGGTTCGCCTGCGCCTGCAGCAGCGCGAGCTGGGCGTTGCCGAGGTCGACGGTCGAGGTCAGCGTGTCGGAGCGCGTCGCCGCTCCCGCCTGGAACTTGTTCACCGAGATTTGTCGCTCCTCCTGGGCGCGCTGCACCTGCGCCTGGGCGACGCGCACCAGCTCCTCGTCGGCGAGGGCCGTGAAAAAGAGCTGCTGGGTCGCGGCCGTCACCTGGTAACGCTGATTGGCGAGCCCCGCGTCGGCTGCATCCTCGGTGGCGTCGGCGTTCCTGTAGCTTGCCAGGCGCTTGAAACCCGTGAACAAGTCGACGGATGCGGTGAGCCCCGTGTTGTACGTGTAAATTCCCGGAGGGATCTTGACCCCGATGCCGCCGACCGTGGTATCGTTTTGCCGGGACGCAGTCGAGGTCAGCGACACGGTCGGCAGGAAGGCGCCGTAAGCCGCGCGCTTCTGCCATCCTGCGTTCGTGACGGCGCCGCGCGCCTGCACGACCGCGGGCTGCACGTCGAGCGCGCGCCGCACTGCCTCCGGGAGCGTCACCTCGAGCTGCTGCGCCGCGAGCGGCTCTGGGCTCGCGGTCGCGAGCCCTCCCGCTGCGACCAGCACGATCATCCATCGCCAGCCTGCCGTCATTGCTTCTTCCCGCCGCCTTGCCGTTCCTGTTCCTGACGATGCCGATACCGGGTGACGTGGTCGCGGTACTTCGCCGCCTGGTCCGGGGTGAGCTGCCGCACGACGGCGGAGTCCATCTCGACCCGGACGGAGTCGAAGCGGGGCCGCACCGCGTCCCACACCGCGTTCATCCGGGTCCAGTGCTGCTGCAGGATCGCCGCGAGCGAATCGTGCTCGGCCGGCGTGAGCCGCAGCTCCTGCGCCAGCGACGCGAGCATCCGATCGGGACCGTGGCTCGGGCCCGCGGCCGCCTCGGCGCGGCGGGCCCACAGCGCCCGGCCGCCGGCCCCGACGGCGATCCCGGCGACGAAGGTCGCGACCAGGAGCACCACGGCCCATGTCTTGGAGCGATTGAGCATGACGGCGTGTCCCGCCTTTCTAGTTTCCGATGACGGAGGCGAACACCACTTCGACGGGGGCCGCTGGCGTCGACGGGGCGAGCAGCGCGTCTGGGACGGTGGCGCGTCCGGGCGCCGCCGTCCCGCCGCGACCCACCAGATAGCCCGCGGCGAGCGCGACGATCATGGCCGCGGCGACGCCGACCCGCGCCCAGCGGGCAAGCACGCTGTCCCACGAGGCCGTCCGCAGCTGCTCGGCGCGCGCCAGCACGCGCGCGACGAACCGCTGGTGATCGCCCGGGTCGAGCGCGCGTCGCAGCGCGGCGCCGATCACCGGATCGGGCCGGGCGTCGAATGGCAACGAGTCCTGCTTCATGCGTCCTCCTTCCAATCCCCGAGCAGCGCGCGCAACCGCCGCCGCGCGTGGAACACTTCGGAGCGCACCGTGCCTTCGGGAATCCCGAGGACGTCGGCGATCTCCGCGTGCGAATAGCCCTCGACGTCGAACAGCACGACCGCAATGCGTCGTCGCTCGGGCAGCTCCGCGAGCGCCTCCCGCAGCCCTTGCGCCAGCGCCCGGCGTTCCGCCGTCCGGTCAGGGCGCGCGCCGCCGGCGACGAGCCCCGGGTCGAGCGGCTCCACGCGCCGCACGGTGCGGCGCCGGCGGCGATCCGTGGCCGCGTTCGCGACGATGCGCAGCAACCACGGCCCGAACGGCCGGCGTGGGTCGTACTGCTCCAGCTTCAGGAGCGCCGACAGCATGCCGTCCTGGGCTGCGTCGTCGGCGTCATCGGGGTCGCCCAGCACGGCGCGCGCCACGCGGCGCGCGGTGGCCGCGTAGCGCTCGACGAGCGTGCCGAACGCCGCGCGGTCGCCGGCCAGCGCGTGGGCGACCAGGTCCGCTTCGTTCTGCTGACCTATACGCGCGGCCTCCCCCGGGGGTTGGGGGAGGGGGGCAGGGGGGTCAGGGGGGTCAGTCATCGTCGGGTTCGCGGGTGCGCCGCCGCTCGAGGGCATACAGCCCGAAGCCGATGGCCAGCCAGAAGGTTCCCGTGGCGAGCACGATGCTCATGATGCGGGGAAAGGCGAGCAGCAGCCCGCCGACGCCCGCGAGGGTGAGCGCTGCCGTGACGGCGATCGCGCGCCGCAGCCCGCCCGCGACGCGGCGCAGCGCGACCACGGCGACCGCCCCGAGCTCGTAGCCCGAGCGCTTGTGGCGAGTCCCGGGCCGCACCGCCGCGTCCCCCCTGCCGGTCGCGGGCGCACCGACGAGTCGCGGCGGTAGCGGAACGCGGCGCGCCCGGAGCACGATCTCGCGGCTCGCCGCGAGGTCGCGGCGGAACTGCGCGGCCAGCTCGCGCGTCAGTTCCTCGCACTCGGCCACGAGATCGAGCTCGTAGTTCGTGAGCAGGCTCGAGACGTTCAGGTTGCTCGAGCCGACGCGCGCCCAACGGTGGTCCACGAGCATCGTCTTCGCGTGGATCATCGGGCCCTGGTACTCGAAGATCCGGACCCCGGCGCGCAACAGCTCGCGATAGCCGACGCGGGTGAAGTTGCGGAGCACCGGTAGGTCGCTCGTTCCCGGGACGAGCACACGCACGTCCACGCCGTCCCGTGCCGCGTCCAATAGGCTGGCGTACAGCGGTGGCGGGGCGATGAGGTAGGCGTCCGTGATCCACAGCCGCTCGGCGGCGGCCGCGGCGAGCAGCTGCACTGCGCGGTACACGCGCGCCTGGCCGGGCACGCCCTCCACCATGCGCGCGATCGAAGTGCCGCACGGCTCGGGATCGGTGACGGGCTCGTCCGACGGCAGCTCGCCGCCGGCGCGCCGCCAGATGCGGGCGAACGCGCGATCGAGCGCGGCCGCCCCCGGTCCGCACACGCCGACCATCGTGTCGCGCCAGGGACGGCGGTGCCGCGCCGGGTCGCCGGCCCACTCGTCGCCGATACACAGCCCGCCCAGTATCGCTCGCGTGCCGTCGGTGACCAGCAGCTTGCGATGGTCCCGCACCACGAGGTCGAGGGGATGCCCTGAGAGGAGCGGGTGAAACGCGCGCACCTGGGCGCCGGCCTGCGCGAGGTGCCGCCAATAGCGGTGCGACGTGCCGATGGAGCCGAGCGCATCGTATAGCACCCGCACGGCGACCCCCGCCCGCGCCCGCTCCGCGAGCGCCTCCGCGAACCGGCGCCCGGTGCGGTCGTCGCGGATGATGTAGTTCTCGAAGTGGACCGCGCGACGAGCGGTGGCGATCTGCTCCAGCATCGCCTCCAGGGCGCGGGCGCTGTCGGGGTGATGCTCGAGCCGATTCCCGCCGATCGGCCGAGCGCCGGAGGCCCGGTCGACCGCATGGCCCAGCTCGTCGCGCGCGGGGAGCGGCGCTCTGCCGCGCGCGCGCCGGGTGGGAGCGCTCACCCCACGGGCGCGCCGGCGGGCGGAGCGCCCAGCCCCAGCGCGCCTTCGACCGGACGCAACGCCCGGATCACGAACGCAATGTGCTCGTCCAGCGGCACGCCCAGCTCCTCGGCGCCCTGGCGCACCTCGTCACGGTTCACGCCGCGCGCGAACGCCTTGTCCTTGAGCTTCTTCCTCACCGACGAGACCTCCAGGTCGCCGAAGCTCCGGGACGGACGCACCAGCGCGCACGCGACGAGGAAACCGCACAATTCGTCGACCGCGAACAGCGCCTTGGCGAGCCCCGAGTCCCGCGGCACGCCCGAGTAGGTCGCGTGCCCGAGGATGGCGCGGCACAACGGCTCCGCGAGCCCGCGCTCGCGCAGCAACTGCACGCCCCACGCCGGGTGACCCTCGGTCGGTGAGTGCTCGTGGTTGGGGAATTTCTCGTAGTCGAAGTCGTGCAGCAGCCCCACCATCCCCCACGGCTCCGGATCCTCGCCGTGCTTTACGGCATAGGCGCGCATCGCCGCCTCCACCGCCAGCATGTGCTGGCGCAGCGCGGGAGACTGGGTGTGCTCGTGCATCAGCTGTAGGGCCTCGTCGCGGGTCATGGCTCCCTCCCCGGGCTGCGCCCGGGGTTAGCCGAGCCGCGCGGGCTCCGTGTCAACGTTCCAGCGTTCGGCCCACAGCTCGGCCATGAGGAGCGGCCACAGCTTGCGGGCGTGGTTGCGCTTCCCGGACCGGTGCTCCGCGAGGAGACGCGCCAGCGGCGCGTCGGGATACAGGCGGGGGGCGCGCAGGTAGCGGTCGGCGAGGGACGCGAGTCCCGTGTTGAGCCAGCGCGCCACGGGCACCGACAATCCGCGTTTGCGCCGGTCGATCACGTCGCCGGGCACGAGCCCGCGCGCCGCTTCCTTCAATATCGCCTTGGTGGTGAGCCCGCGCACCTTGAGCGCGGGCGGCGCGGGAAGCACCAGCTCCATCACTTCACGATCGAGGTACGGCGCCCGCGCCTCGATCGAGGCCAGCATGGTGCCGCGGTCCACCTTCACCAGCAGGTTGTCGGGCAGGTAAGAAACGAAGTCGAGCCACAACAGGCGGTTCAGCGACGGAGGGGGGGCCGCCGGAAACGCGCTCAGCAGGTCCGTCGCCCACGCGACCGCGGCCGCGTCGGGCCCGAGCGCGCCGAACCACGTGAGCTGCCGCTCCAGCGGCGACAGCTCCGCTGCCGCGACGAACTGCTTCAACATGAACTCGAGGGTCACCTTGCCGGTCGAGCTGGGCAGGCGGTTCACGAGCGCCCGCACGAGGCTCCGGCCCGGGATCCGGCGGTACCATCCCGCCGCCTTGTGACCGAGATACGTCGGGTAGCCGCCGAACAGCTCGTCCGCGCCCTCGCCCGAGAGCACGACCTTGACGTGCTCGCGGGCGGCGGCGGCGAGGAGGTACGTCGGCAGGATCGCGGGGTCGCCCACGGGCTCGGCGAGCGCGCCCGTGACCACGTCGAACGCGCGCTCGAGCGCGGCGTCGTCCGCTGTGACGACGTGATGGATGGTGCGGATGTGATGGGTCACCGCCTCGGCGTGCGGGCTCTCGTCGTAGCCCGGCTCGGTGAACCGAACCGAGTAGGTGTGGATCTGCTCGCCCGCCTTGACCCGCGCCGCCGCAGCGGCGAGGAACGAGGAGTCGAGCCCGCCGCTCGTGAAGACGCCCACCGGCACGTCCGACATCAGCTCGCGCTCCACCGCGCGGAGCAAGACCGTGCGCACCGTCGCGGCGCCGTCGAGGCGGGAGGGTCGCGCCGCGGCGGCGGCGGCCTGCCAGTAGCTGCGGAGCGTGACGCCCGTGTGGTCCGCCAAGAGCACGTGCGCGGGCGGGAGCTTTGCGATGCCGGCGAACATGGTGTGCGGGGCGGGGACGTAGCCGAGCGCCGCATAGAGGGCCGCCGCCGTGCCGTTCACGCGCCGCGCCTGGTCGGGGTAGACGAGCAGCGCCTGGATCTCGGAGGCGAACCGCAGCTCGCCGGCGATCTCGGTCCAGAACAGCGGCTTCTCCCCGGCGCGGTCGCGTGCCAGCACCAGCCGCTCGCGCCCATCGTCCCACACGGCGAGGCCGAACATCCCGTCGAGCCGGCTCACGGCGTCGGCGCCCAGGCGCTCGTACAGCGGGACGATCGTCTCGATGTCCCCCGTCGAGCGGAACGGGTAGCCGGCCTGGGTGCACTCGCGACGCAGCTCGGGCGCGTTGTAGATCTCGCCGTTGCACACCATCCAGATCGAGCGGTCGGGGTTTTGGAACGGCTGGTCCCCCGTCGTCAGGTCCATAATGGCGAGGCGGCGCGCGCCGAGCCGGGCGCGCTCGTGACCGACGATCTGCTCACCGTCCGGGCCGCGGTGGGCGAGGGTCGCCGCCATCGCGCCGACGCAGTCCGGATACTTGAGCGGCGCGTGCCGGAGGGAGACCGCGCCGAAGATGCCGCACATCCCTCACCCCCCGGCCCCCTCTCCACGTTGTGGAGAGGGGGAGGACTTCGCGTCGGGGGTGAGGGGGTGAGGCCGGCACGGCCCGTACGCGGCGTAATGGTTGTCCGCGGCGAGGAGGGGCAGCGCGGCGCCAAGCGCGGCGCGCACGTCGCGGTTGTTCGCGGTCGCGACAAACACCGTGGGCAGGGGACAGCGGGCGAGCGCCTCGCGCCAAGCCCCCGCGGGCAAGAGCGGCGAGCCCGGCACCGTGCGGTACTGCTCGTGGTACTGCGCGATGTAGTTGCTCGTCAGCTCGGACGCCGTCGCCGTCGCGACCGCGACCGGTCGCCCGAGGTAGAACGGGAGGGACGGCGGGAAGGCTGCGACGCCGAGCACGGCGCCGGCGTCACCGGCCCGCGCGAGCGTGGCGACGGCGGCGCCGGCCACGGCGGCGGACGAGCGGTCCTCACCCACCGCGGCGAGCAGCGGCCCGCTCACGAACGGAATCGCCGCCACGACGATGGCATAGCCTGCGATCGTGAGGCGCCCAATCCCGCGCAGGGCGCCGTCGCGCACGAGCACGGCCGAGAGCAGCACGACGAGCCCGAGTGCGACGGCGGTGGGCGGGATGGCGGCCTTCTCGGCCGGGGTGAGGTCGAGCGGCGCCGGGAGCCAGCGCGTGAGGGCGACGAGCCCCATTCCGGCGACGAGCGCGATCACCGCGTACGCCCGCGTCGCGGCGCCGATGCCGCGCGTGACGATGCTGCGCGTCGCGCCGAGGGCGAACGCCGGCATGAGCGGCAGCACGTACTGCGGCAGCTTCGACTGGTTGAGCGTGAGAAACAAGAGCGGGACGATCACCCAAGATGTGAGAAGCAGCGGCTCCCGCGCCGCCGGCTCGCGCCGGGCACGCCACAGGTCGCGTGCGCGCCCCACGCCCGCGAGGGCCGGCACGATCCACGGGAACGCGGCCACCGGCAGGATCGGCAGATAGTACCAGAACGGCGCTGTCCGATGAAAGCTCGACGTGGTCATCCGCTGGAAAGTCTCGCGCACGAACACGTAGGAAGGGAACTCCGGGTGGCGGAGCGTGACCGCGAGGAACCACGGCAGCGTGACGAGCGCGAACACGGCGAGCCCGCGCCAGGGGAACAAGCGTCGCACCGGGGAGCCGGTCGCGAGCGCGTGGGGCACGACGGCGAAGAGGACGAGCGCCAGGGCGATCGGTCCCTTGGTGAGCGTGGCGGCGCCGAGCGCGGCCCACGCGGCGATCGCCCGGCCCTCGAAGAAGAAGAGGATGGCGGCCGTCGTGCACAGAGTGAGCGTGCTATCGAAGATCGCCGCGCGCGCGTAGGCGAGCGGCAGCACCATGGTGGCGTAGGCGAGCCCCGCGAGCCAGCCTGCGTCCTCGCCCCAGCGCCGACGCGCGAACCACACGAGTAGCGCGATGGTGGCGAGCGTGGCGAGGTACGCCGGCAGGCGCGCCGCCAGCTCCGTCGGGCCGAGCAGCGCCATGACCCCCGCGCTCGCCGCGAAATACACGATGGGCTTGTCGAGGTACGGCAGGCCGTCGAGGTGCGGCACGAGGTAGTCGCGCGACTGCGCCATCTCGCGCGCCACCTCGGCGTTGCGGCCTTCGTCGGGATCGAGCAGGCGGTAGCCGCGCAGGTTCCAGGCGAGCGCGACCGCGGCGACGAGCACGAGTAGCCGCAGACCGGCGAGCGGCCGTGACGGCACCGGGGGGGCGGGGGCGGGGGCGGGCGCGGTGTGAATACGCTGGGCGTGTGGTTGATCGAGCAAGGGCGGTAAAGCTATTCGGGCGTGCGTGGGAGTGCTAGGTTAGCGGCCGTCCCCAAAGCGTTCGCGTTGAGGTATGGAGGGCCCATGTCACGAATCCTTCGGGCCACACTCTTCCCGCTACTGCTCCCGATCGCGCTTCTCGCGCAGCAGCAGCTTCGGAACACGACTGCATATACGACGGCCGCGGTTCGACTGCGTGCGCTACCAGCCGTGGGTGCGCGCATGCTGGCCGCACTCCCGGCCGCGGCCCGGGTCCACGTCTCATCCTGCTCCCAGGGATGGTGCAGCGTTGCCACGGATAGCGTGGCCGGTTATCTGGCCGAGGAGTTCCTCACCCTTCACGCGCCGCAAGCACCCGCCTCGGCCGGCCGCGGTTATATCAATTCGCGCGGCCAGTGGGTCCCGTCGCCTACCCGAACTGCCAACGACAGTCCGCCGCCTGGTGCCACGGCTCGCTGCCGCGACGGCACGTACAGCTTCAGCCAGTCGCGACGCGGGACCTGCTCGCATCACGGTGGGGTAGCGCGGTGGCTGACGCCGTGATGCCCTTCCCTGACGGCTTTGCGACCGCTCGACTGCGAGCGGACCGTCTGACCCCCGAGCACTTCGCCGAGTTGCGCCGCATGGATCGCGACCCGGAATTCATGGCCATGCTGGGTGGCCCCCGGGACGATGCGCAGACGGCGGCGTATCTTGCCCGCAACTTGCAGCATTGGACCGACTACGGGTTCGGCCTCTGGATCCTGCGGGAGTCGCAACAGAACCGTGTCGCCGGCCGCGCCGTGCTCCGGCACCTCCTCCTGGAGGGGAGCGACGAGGTCGAGGTGGGCTATGGCTTCCATCCCGAATTTTGGGGCCGCGGCCTCGCGACGGAGATTGCGGCGGCCTGCGTCCGCTTCGGACTCGAGGAGCTAGGCCTACCTTCCATTGTGGCCATAGCCCTCCCAGCGAACCTCCGCTCGCAGCGCGTCATGACCAAAGTGGGGCTTGTCTATGAGCGCGGGGTGACCCATGACGGGCTCGCCCATGTGCTGTTCCGCTCCCGGTCACGCGCGGTAGCGGGCAGGGCCTAGGTCTAACCGGTCAACGGTCGCGTCCATCGTGTGCGGTGGCGAGCTCGCGACCGTTGCCGGGCCGCGCTGCGTCCCGCATGTTTAGCCGCCTCGGCTCCCCGCAACGTCGCGACCCCGCGAGCCTCGCCTTCGCCGTCGCGTCTTCGACGCCCTTCGATCCCGAGACCCACGACGCACGATGGCCGGGAGCTTCACTTTCGACCGGAGGTCGGCCATGTCGCTCGATGGGAAGCACGCGCTAGTGACGGGAAGCTCGCGCGGGATCGGCAGGGGGATCGCGCTCAAGCTGGGCGGCAAAGGCGTCAAGGTCGCGATCCACTATCACAAGAACGAAGCCGCGGCCAAGGACACCCTCGCCAAGCTGCGGAAGCTCGGCTCCGACGGCATCATCATTCAGGCCGACATCTGCCGCCCCGAAGAGGTCAGCCGGTTGTTCGGGCGGGTCAAGAGCGAGTTCGGTAAGCTCGACGTGTTCGTCAGCAATGCGCGACCCGACGTGCCCGAGTTCTACCAGGGCCCGATGAACATCACGTTGGACCAGTGGGACACGGCCCTGAATTCCCAGGCGAAGGCGTTCCTGGTGGCGGTGCGCGAGGTGTGCCGCATGATGGACGACGGCGGGAGGATCGTCGCGATCACGTACGCGCCGGGCGGACGCACGGGCAGCTGGCAATCGTGGGTCGGCATGGGCGCGGCCAAGAGCGCCATGGAATCGTTGTGTCGCTACTTCGCCGTAGCGCTCGCGAAACGGGGGATCACGGTGAACGCCATCAGCCCGGGGTGGATCGAGGACAGCGTGCTCAACACGCTGCCCGACGCCGTGCAGGAGATGGTGCGGACGTGGCACCGGGGGGGATGGACGCCGATGGGCCGGCTCGGCACGCCGGCCGACATCGGCAACGCCGTGGCCCTGCTGTGCTCGGAGGAGGCCGGCTGGATCACGGGTCAGGTCATCGCGGTGGACGGCGGCTCGTCGCTGATGGACCCGGGGCTGCCGCTCGAGATCCAGCGAGGCTAGCCGGCATCTAGTGCTGCGGGCGCGGGGCGGCGAGAGTTCGACATGGCCCGAGTCCTGATCATCGACGACGACGTAACGCTCCGACAGGTCCTGACGAAGCACCTGGAGCGCGCCGGCCATGACGTCCGGCAGGCCGCGCGGGGCGACGAGGGGATCCGGGCGTACCAGCGCCGCGCCGCGGACGTGGTGATCGTGGACATCCTGATGCCCGGGCAGGGTGGACTGCAGACGATCGACCAGCTGCGCCGCGCGGCGCCGGCGGTGAAGATCGTCGCGATGTCCGGCGCGACACGCGCCGGATCGCTCGATGTCGCAGGGCACGCGACGGCGCTCGGCGCCGACCACTTTCTCAGCAAGCCGTTCGAGGCCGCCGAGCTGGTGACGCTGGTCGCCACGTTGCTCGGGCCGACGGAAGGGCAGGCGCCCTGACTCCGGTCGCATTTTCGTCCGGTCGTGCCGCAAAAACGCCCTAGTGGGGCACTTGCCGTGGCTGCATCTTCAGGGTGGTAACGTTGGAGACCGGAGTTCGCCCATGGCCAGTCCCGACATTGACTCCGAACTGCAAGACCGTCCCTACTCGGGTGTTGCCTTCAAGGCATCGCACAACGCCTATATCGCCGAGAAACCACCGTTGGCGGTGCAGTTGGAGTGGGATCAGGGAACTCCGTCCCGCGGCGCGTGCCGCGGGGTCGAGTTGGACCTCATTCAGGACGCCGACTCGTGGCGCTGGTCGGTCGCTCATGGGGGTAGCTACAGCAACGGGGCCGAACACCAGCTCAGCTCCTACCTGGGGCAACTTCGCCAGTGGTCGCTTGCGCAGAACCAAGACCATGGCCCCATCCTCGTTCATCTCGAACTGAAGAACACGGCGCTGGCGGATGGACAGTTTCCCGCCGCCATCGATGCATACATCGGCGACGCGCTGTCCGGTGCGCACCTCTATGCCGCGAGCACCCTGCTCGGCGACGCTCCTTCGTTGCTCGCCGCCGCCCGGGAGCGGCACTGGCCCAGTCTCGCGGCCCTCCAAGGGCACTTCCTGTTCTGTATCACCGGCGGTCAGGTGCAGCGCACGGCCACGTACCTTACCACCAGCCCCGAAGCGCGTCTCTGTTTCTGCGACCGCGACATCAACGATATTCTGGACAGCGGCGCCGCCTTGAACGCCGCAGACGAGCCCAACCGCCTGTTCTACAACTTCGCCGCCGTGAGGTCGGCGTCCTTGCCCGGACGGTCCGGTCTCCCTGACGGCGAATCCGTGATCCTCCGGGCCTACGAGGTTCAGGACTGGGAGACGTGGGGCAATTGTCGCAACCGTGGCGTGAACGTGCTCGCCACGGACCAGATCTTGTATGCGCCCTTCGCCACCGTCGGCCCCTCGCCCTATGCGGTCGCCCCGGGGGAGGGCGCGGGCTAGAGCGGCACCCGCGGCGCGACGAAACTGATGAAGACCCTTCCCGCTGTCGCCGGGTCGCTGGTGGGGCTGCTGGCGGTCCTGTCCCTCCCCGGCCCGGAGCCGCCGGTCGCGCCCGCGCCGGCGCGCGGCCACGGTTTCGCGTGGAACCAGGACGCCTTCTGGCGCTCGCTCGAAAAGACCTACGGGGACGCCCGCGCCGTCGGCTGCCGCGCGGCAGACCCCGTGGCCGCCCGCGAGCTTTCGGCCTTGGGCTCCACCGCCGACCGGCTGCTCGGCGCGCCGCTCGATCCGGGTGCGGCGGTGCTGGACTCGGTCGAACGCCGCTTCTTTACGCTGGCGCCGCTCGTCGCGGCGTGCCCGCGCCATCTCGGGGACTACGTCCGACTTTCCGGCCGCCTGCGGGAGGCGATCAAGTGGCAGTCGCGTCGCTGGGACGTCGCGGGCGATGCGGCGCGCGCGCGGCTGTACCGCTCCCTCTACGGGTTGCGCGGCGCCGTGGAAGAGGTGATGCTGCACCACCCCGACAGCGTCACCGCGCTGCTCGACGGCCGTCACGAGCCCTCGGCGACGCCCGCGACGACGGTGCAGGGCGTGGAGATCCACTCGGGAGACATCCTGGTCTCGCGCGGCGGCTACCCGACGTCGGCGCTCATCGCCCGCGGCAACGATTACCCCGGCAATTTCTCGCACATCGCGTTGGTGCACGTGGACAGCGTGTCGCACGTCGCGTCTGCGATCGAAGCCCACATCGAGCGCGGCGTGGCCGTGTCCACCGCGGACGAGTACCTGGGCGACAAGAAGCTGCGGATCATGGTGCTGCGGCTGCGGGCCGATCTGCCGCAGCTCGCCCGCGACCCGCAGCTGCCGCACCGGGCCGCGGCGCTCGCGCTCGAGCGCGCGCGGTCGGGGCGCATCGGCTACGACTTCGAGATGGATTACACAGATGCGTCGCGGCTCTTCTGCTCCGAAGTCGCGTCGTCGGTCTACCGCGAGCTGGGCGTGACGCTGTGGACCGGGCTGTCGACGATCTCGGGGGCCGGGCTGCGCCGCTGGTTAGCGTCCTTCGGGGTGCGCCACTTCGAGACGCAGGAACCGTCCGATTTGGAATACGATCCCCAGCTGGTCGTGGTGGCGGAATGGCGCGACGCCGCGACGCTCAGGAAGGATCACATCGACAACGCGGTCATCGACGCGATGCTCGAGGGCGCCCAGGCGGGGGACGCGCTCTCCTATGCCTGGTACCGCTTGCCGGTCGCCCGGTTGGCCAAGGCGTACAGCTGGACCGTCGGGCGCTTCGGCGCACAGGGCCCGGTCCCAGAGGGGATGTCCGCCCGGGCCGCCCTCCGGAACGGCGCCTTCTCCGACCGCCAGAGCCAGATCGCCGCCCGAGTCACGGAAGCGGCGGCGCGTCTGACCAATGAGCAGGGATATCCGCCCCCGTACTGGGTGCTGCTCGACCTCGCCCGCCGGGAAAAGGCCGCGTCCGACCGCGGCTAGGTCGAGCGCAGCTGCGCCCCGACGGGCAGCTTGCGGATGCGCTTGCCGGTGGCGGCGAAAATGGCATTCGTCACCGCGGGCATCACCGCCGATGTCCCGGGCTCGCCAATGCCTCCCGGTGGCTCCGTGCTCTTCACCAGGTGGACGTCGATCACGGGCGCCTCGTTGATCCGCAGCATCCGATAGTCGTTGAAGTTGTGCTGCTCGACGCGGCCGTTCTTGATCGTGATCTCGCCGAACAGCGCCGCGGTGATCCCGAAGATGATCCCGCTCTCCATCTGCGCCCGCACGGTGTCCGGGTTCACGATGATCCCGCAGTCCACCGCGCAGACCACACGGTGGACCCGCACGTCGCCCGCGCTCGAGACCGACACCTCGGCGACCTGGGCGATGTATGTCTCGCCGAACGCGTGTAACAGCGAGATCCCGCGGCCGCGGCCGGCCGGCAGCGGCTGGCCCCACCCCGCCTGCTCGGCGGCGAGCTCGAGCACCGCCTTGGCACGCGGCGACTGGTCGAGGAGGACGCGACGGTACTCGAACGGGTCCTGCTTCGCGGCCGCCGCCAGCTCGTCGATGAAGCTCTCGACCACGAAGATGTTGTGCGTGGGCCCCACGCCGCGCCAGAACGCCGTGGGAATCCCCGGCGGCTCCTGGCGGACGTACTCCACCCGGATGTTGGGCAGCGCGTAGGGCGGGTCCGCCGCGCCTTCGACCGCATCGACATCGAGGCCCTTCACCATGGCGACGAGTTGATGCAGCCCAGCCGCCCGCATCACCCGCAACGTCTTGGGGAAGAGCTCACTGACGACGCGCGCCATGATCGAAGAGCCAGCGACGCGATGCGTCCAGGCGATCGGCATGCCGCGCTCGTTCAGCCCGGCGGCGAGTCGGTCGTAATAGTACGGCCGGTACATGTCGTGCTGGATGTCCTCTTCGCGGGTCCACACCACTTTCACCGGGCCGGCAACCTGCTTCGCGATCCGCACCGCCTGGATGATGAAGTCCACCTCGAGCCGCCGGCCGAAGCCGCCGCCCAGCAGGTGGTTGTGGACCCGGACCTTGCTCTTCGGCAGCCCGGTCAGCTTCGCGGCCGCGGTCTGGGCGAAGGTCGGCACCTGCGTCCCCACCCAGATGTCGCAGCCGTCGGGTCGGACGTGGACGGTGCAGTTCGCGGGCTCGAGCGTAGCGTGTGCGAGGAACGGCACCTCGTACACCGCCTCGACCTTCTGCGCGGCGCCCGCCATGGCCTTGGTGACGTCGCCGTCGTTGCGCGCCACGACGCCCGGCTGCGCGGCCGCCACGGCCAGCTGCTGTACGATGTCGGCGGTGGTGAGCTTGGCGTTGGGGCCCTCGTCCCACTGGATCGTGAGCGCGGCGAGGCCCTGCTTCGCCGCCCACATATGCTCGGCGACCACGGCAACGGCGTCGTCGAGCCGCACCACCTGGTGCACGTCCTTGATCGTCTTTGCCTTGCTGTCGTCCACGCTCGCGAGCTTGCCGCCGAACACGGGACAGGCCGCCACGGTGGCGACCTTCATCCCGGGGACCTTCACGTCGATGCCGAACTGCGCCGCGCCGTTGACCTTGTCGGGGCCGTCGAGCCGCTTCGCGGGTGTGCCGATCAGCTTGAAGTCCTTCGGGTCCTTGAGCGGGACCGTGCGCGGCACCGCCAGAAGAACCGCGGCGTCCACCAGGGCGCCGTAGCTCAAGCGGCGGCCGGACGCCCCGTGGATCACCTCGCCCCGGGCGGCGTTGCACGAGCTCGGATCGACCTTCCAGGTCTGCGCGGCGGCGGACACCAGCATGGTGCGCGCCGTGGCACCGGCCCGGCGCAACTGCTCCCAGTTGCCGCGCACCGACGTCGAGCCGCCCGTCTCCTGGACGCCGAAGAGCGGCTCGGCATAGCGCGCGTCGTCGGGCGGGGCATGCTCGAGCTGCACCTGAGCGAGATCCACTTCCAGCTCCTCGGCGAGCAACATCGGCATCGACGTGTACGTCCCCTGGCCCATCTCGACCTTGTGCATGATCAGCGTGACGCGACCGTCGCGGTCGATGCGGATGAACGCGTTGGGGGCGAAGCTGGCTGGCGGGGGCGTGCGCGCGGCCATGGCCCGTCGCAGCGGCGCGGGCAGAGTGAAGCTCAAGAGCAGGCCACCGCCGGCGGCGGCCCCGACCTTTACGAAGGTGCGACGAGAAACGGTGCTCATGCGCCGGCCGGTTTCGCCGCCTGCTTGATGGCGGCGCGGATGCGCGTGTAGGTGCCGCAGCGGCAGATGTTGCCCGCCATGGCCCCGTCGATGTCGGCGTCGGTGGGGTGCGGCTTGCGCGCCAGCAGCGCGGCGGCCGACATGATCTGGCCGGACTGGCAGTAGCCGCACTGGACCACCTCCAGATCGAGCCAGGCTTGCTGGATCTTCTTGCCGGCGGGCGTGTCGCCGATCGCTTCGATGGTCGTGATGTTTCTGCCGGTGACGGCGGCAACCGGCGTGACGCAGGAGCGGGTGGGTTGGCCGTCGAGATGGACGGTACAGGCGCCGCACAGCGCCATGCCGCAGCCGAACTTGGTGCCGGTCAGCCCGATCACGTCGCGCAGCACCCAGAGCAAGGGCATGTCCGGCGGCACGTCGACCTGATGGGCCTGACCGTTGATTTTCAGCGTGACCATGATCGTCTCCCGCGGCGTTGGGTGTGCTACGGAGCCGGCCACCACGCCGGCGAGCCGACCCCGAACAGCGCGCCGAGCCCGGCGCCCAGTGCCGCGCCGACCAATGTTGTCACCGGGACCACGGCCGCCGAGGACCTCGTGCAATAATCCCCGCCAAAGCCGGGGTAGGCGACGCAGGTCTGGCCGGCGAACGCGAGCCCCAGTGCGAGCCCGAGGGTGCCGCCGACGCCCGCGCCGATGAGGGCGCCGCGCCCGGCGTGATTGCCATGCGGCACCTCGATGGCCCGCACGTCGGTCACCGGCGTGCGGAACTGGCACACGGCGCGCGGTACCCCGCAATCGCGGTGGAACGGCGGGCGATAGACGATGACGCCGGACTCCGGAGCAAACGTCGTCACCAGCTCGGCCTCGACGCGGCTGCCCTGCACGAGGTGCAGTCGCACGACACTGGCACTGTCGAGCGGGCGAGTGACGAGGGCCTGTTGGGCGGAGGCAGCTGGAACTGCGAGCAACGCGAGTGCGGTGACGGTCTCAATGCATGGTGGACGCATCGCTCCCTCCCGATGGACTGGGAAGTTGACTCACGGTGACCGGAACGGAGGCTGCCTGCTCACCGTCGATCGTGATGTCGAAACGATACAACCCCGCATGCGGGAACGGAACGTCGAACACGAGGATCGCGCCGGCCTCGATCTCCGTGACCCCCGCCGGCGGCTCGGCGAAGTTGACGTTGCCGTTGCCTCCCAGGATCTCGACGTCCTGCTCGTCGAGCAGGCGGATCTGCACCTGGTGCTCGCCCACCTCGGTGCGCTTGCCCTTGAGGCGGAGCACCAGGTGCAGGCGCGGGTGCATCGCGGGAAACTGCTGCACCCAGATGTGCTGGAAGATCCCCAGGACGGAGAGCTTGCCGGCCTGGTCCACCAGGGCGTAGTCGGCGATGACGGCGAAGTCGAGATGCATGGGAGTCGTCAGTCGTCAGTCATCAGCGACTGGCGACTGAGAGCTGACGACCGATCACTTTCTCGAGAACGGAATCGACGCCCGCGTGCGCTCCCATTCCAGCGCCAATACGCCGCCGCCCTTCCCCCTCGGCTCGATCGCGATCGTGAACTGCTCCACGGGCCGCGTGAGCGGCTCCACCTTCATGTCCAGGCGGGCGAAGTCGTACTGCGCGTCGTAGTCGGTGCCCCACTGTCCGGTGTTCCGGTTAACGATGAGCTTCCACCCGGAGGGCGCGGGGATCGTCCAGAGACTGTACTTCCCGGCTGGCAGCCTCGTCCCCGCCACGATCAAGTCGGCGTCCGTTTCCAGCACGGTCGCCGCGTTGGCGCCGGTGCGCCACACCTGGTTCCACGGCACCACGCCGCCGAAGATCACGCGGCCGCGCGCCGAGGGCCGGCTGTAGCGCACGGCGACGGCGGCGCCAGCCACGGTGGCCTTCACCGAGTCGCCCGGTGACAGGGACCCGAGCGAGCGCGGCGCGAACGCCTTGCCCATGCCCGCGAAGTCGAGGCCCTGCACCCGCTGGACCGTAACCTGCATGGTGCTGCCGGCGCCGCTCAACCCCAACAGGGTGCCGCCGTTGTCCACGCGCATCCGCAGCAGGCCGAGGGGCCCGAGCAGGATCGTCATCGAGTCGCTCCCGACCCGGCTCAGCTCGACCGTCCACGGCTCGTCGTTGCCGAGTTGCAGCATCGCGGTGGTGTAGTGATCGCCGCCCGCGGCCCGCGCCCGGCGCGCGACTTCCTCCACCAGTCCCCAGCCCTGGTTGATGTAGGGCAGCGCACCGGCGCCGACCTTCACTCGCTCGGTCAGGGTGCCGTCGCCGCGTGGCCGCGTGACGATGGCGCTGTCGCCGCGGAACTCGACCGTCGACCGTGACTCCTGCGGCCCCGGTCCGCCCGAGACGTTGTGCGAGACCAGCTCGAACCGCTCGAGGGCGCCTCCGGCGCCAAAGCTCGCCGTGTAGATGCGGTGCACGGTGCGCGGGCTGCGCACCACCTGCTCGCCCTGGAGCCGGTCGGCGGTGCGCGTGTACTGCTCGATCGCCAGCGTATCGTTGCCGAGTCGCACGACGAACTGGCCGCTCTGGGCGGCGAGCGCCGCGGGCCCGAGGAGCGCAGCGGCGCACAACAGGGGAAGGGGAAGTCTCCGGATCATGGCTGTTTCTCGGTGAGGGGCCGATCGGCGAAGTGGCGCGCCACGGCGGTGATGTCCAGCGCCGCGACGCGCTCGGCGGTGAACGGGCCGGAGCGGCCCCTGCCGCTCACGGCGAGGATGTTGCCCGCCGCATCCACGCGGACGCGCAGCGGAGGATCGGCGCCGATCGCGACCGCGAGCGAGTCGCCGGCACCGCCGGTCACCGTCGCCGCGACCGGGGCGAGGCTCGCGAGCGGCAGGAGCTGCGCCACGTACGGCGCGCGGCCCATCCGGCGGGCCTGGCGCGTGACGAGCTCGAGGAGCGCGTACGACTGGTTGACGAACGGGATCGCGCCGCCCGGAATGACCAGGCGCTGCGAGCGGCTCGAGTCGCCGATCACGAGCTCGATGACCGCGGTGTCGGCGTCGAAGCTCACCCGCAGCGTCTGCGGGCGCGCGTCCGGCGTCGCGGCCGGCCGGCCGGCGAGCTCGTAGCGCACGACGCCTCCGCGGCGGTCGAGCGTGGCGGTGAAATGGCGGATGGTGGTGACGCGCGCCGCCCGGAACACCTGGTCCCCGGCGAGCGTGTTGCCGCTCAACCGGTACTGCTCGACGAGCAGCGTGTCGTCTCCGAGGCGCACGACGAACGCGCCGTCCTGGGCCGCGAGCGGCGCAGCCGCGAGCACGAGCACGGTCGCGAAGGTCGCTCTCATCGGACCCGAATCGACTTCACTTCGTCGTTCTGCGCAATCTTGTTCACGACGTCCAGCCCCTTCGTGACCTGTCCGAAAACGGTGTGGACCCCGTCAAGGTGCGGTTGGGGCGAGTGGCAGATGAAGAACTGACTCCCGCCGGTGTCCTTGCCGGCGTGCGCCATCGAGAGCGTGCCCGCGAGGTGACGGTGGACGTTCTTCGCCGTCTCGCACTTGATGGTGTAACCGGGCCCGCCGGTGCCGACCCGCCCCTTACCGGTCTTCGAGTAGGGATCGCCCCCCTGGATCATGAAGTTCGGGATCACCCGATGAAACCGGGTGCCGTCGTAGAAGCCCGCGTTCGCGAGCTTCTCGAAGTTCGCCACCGTGTTGGGCACCTCCTCGGCGAACAGCTCCAGCTCGACCGTTCCTTTCGCGGTCTCGACTATCGCCTGCTTGTTCGGCATGCCGTCTCCCAATGGATGGTTGTCATGTGAGCAGCTCCCGCAGGGCGTCCGGCGTGGTCACCGGGAGCGAGCACGTCGTCCCCACGCACACCGTGGCGGCCGGACGGTCGGCGACTTTCCGAACGACGACCTTGCGGGGTCGGAAAACCTGGAGTGCGAGCAGATGCATGTCACACGCCGCTCCCTCCCCCCTTGGCCCCAGCACCTCTACCCGGGTAGAGGGATTGACCGCCCAATCCACAGCCCGTAGGAGCGTAGCGCCGTACAGCGAGAGGTCGGCGGCGGCGCCCGCGAATGCCGCGAGCTGGCGGTCGAGCAGCCGGCGCCATTCCTGGTCGTCGGTCAGGGCCCACAGGCGGGCGAGCACGAGGCCCGCCACACCGTTCGGCGAAGGCGTCGGGGAGTCCTGGATCGGCTTCGCCCGTGTCGCGAGGTAGGTCGTCCCGCCGGTCGCTCGGGCGGGCGCCACATCGTAGAAGCCGCCCGCCGCGTCATCCCAATGCGCGCGGCCGCAGTAACGCATGACGGCGACGGCGCGCGTCAGCCATTCCGCGTCGCCCGTCGCTTCGTAGGCGTCGAGGAAGGCGGCGGCCGCGTGGATGTTGTCCTCCAGCAGGCCACCCGGCTTCGGACGCCCGATCACATGACCCATCCCCCGTCCCTCGTCCCACGCCTCGCGCCAGACCCGGTCCAGCACCCGGAGCGCAAGCTGATTGCACTCCGGCCGGTCCAGTACCGCGCCCGCGTGCAGAAACGCGGACGCCATCATCGCGTTCCAGTTCACGTAGGGCGTCGTGTCGACGTATGGCGCCTGCCGGGCGCCGCGCGCCGCCTTGAGCCGCCGCAGCGCGTCCCGCAGGATCGGCCATTCGTCGTCGCCCGCCGGGTCGCGCTTCCACCACAGCACGTTCTTGCGCGGGTTGTGATGCATTTCCCCTTCAGCCTCGACGTCGTACACGTGACGTATCACGTGATACGCCTTCTCGTCTTTCAATGCGTCTCGCACTTCCTCGGGAGTCCAGGTCCAGTAGTCGCCGTCGTCGCCCACCCCGACGTCCGCGTCCTGCGAGGTGTGGAACACGCCGCGCTCCCCGTCCGACAGCACCTCGAGCACCCAGTCCACGATTCCCCCGGTGACCTCTCGGAACAGCGGGTTGCCCAGGCCCGAGTAGCCGTTGAGATAAGCGTGCAGCAGCTCCGCGTTGTCGTACGCCATCTTCTCGAAGTGCGGCACGATCCAGTGCTCATCGACGGAGTAGCGGTGGAACCCGCCACCGACATGGTCGCGGATCCCGCCCTGCGCCATCGCGGTGAGCGTCTTCTCCACCACCTCGCGCATCCAGTCTTCCCCGGTGTCGCGCCAGCGGGCGAGGAGGAAGTCACACGCGGCGGGGTGGGGGAATTTGGGCGCGGTGCCGAACCCGCCGAAGCGGACGTCGAACAGGCGCGCCATCCGGCTCGCGGCCTCGTCCAGGATGGCCGGCGCGATCGTTCCGCCCTTCGCCTCGTTCAAGGACTCGGTCACGTGTTGCCGAATGGCTTTCGCATTTTCCGCCACCTTCTCGCGCTGCTGGCGGTAGATCCCGGCCACCTGCTTCAGGACGGAGACGAAGCCGGGCCGGCCGTAATGGTTGTCCTCGGGGGGAAAGTACGTGCCTCCGAAAAAGACCTCGCCCTCGGGGGTGAGGAAGGCGGTGAGCGGCCAGCCGCCCTGCCCGGTGAGCGCCTGCACGGCGCGCTGGTAGCGGGTGTCCACGTCGGGCCGCTCGTCGCGGTCCACTTTGATGCAGACGAAGGCGTCGTTGAGGAGCGTGGCGACCTCGGGATCGTCGTACGACTCGCCGTCCATCACGTGACACCAGTGGCACCACACGGCGCCGATGTCGAGCAGGATGGGCTTGTCCTCGGCGCGGGCGCGCGCGAAGGCCCCCTCGCCCCAGGGGTGCCAGTGCACCGGCTGATGGGCGGCAGACTTGAGATAGGCGGAGGGCTCGGTTGCGAGGAGATTCGGCATGGCCGATTAAATGTACCCGGGGCGGGTCCGGGATGGCTTGTCTCGTCTAGGTCCCGGGCTGAGAGCCCGGGCTCGGCCCTGAGTGCGTCCTTAAGGACGCAACCGCGCCGAGCGCGCCCTCTCAGGGCGCGGAAACAAAGTGCGCCAAGGTCCGGACCGTGGCTGCCGCGCCGAGCAGGAACGCCAGCGCCAGGTAGCCCATCACGACGCGCGTGTCGCCCAGCACGCAGCGGCTGCGGTGCAGGCCCCGCCGCCAGGCGCGATAGTAGGCGGCCAGTCCGAGGCCACCCATCGCGGCGACGACGACGGGCGGGCTCAGCGCCCAGGCGAGCAGGCCGATCGTCGTGAAGATGCAGAAGCGCAGCGGATCGTACGCGGCGGGGGGGGAGGTCGTCTCCATGAGATCTCCTAGACGGGCGGCGCCGCCAGCTCGAGCGGCCGAGCCGGGCTGCCCGCGCGCGCAGCCGGTTTCTGACGCGCCAACGCAGGCCACGCCTGCACGGCACAGAACGGGGCGCACTGATGCTGCGCATCGCTCTGCGTGCCGACGTGCACGCAGCACTGCAGCAAGCGCTCTTCCAGCATCGTGTCCATGTCCATGAACGGCTTGATCGTGATGCGCTTGATGCGCTCCCCGAAGAACCGGCGCATCCGGTCGCGCTGCCCCAGCAGGGCGCTCCCCGCGAGTCGCAGCAGCGTGCTCAGGCCGAGGTCGCAGTTCTCGCAAATGTTGCGGAACAGATCGGTGACCGTCGGGTCGGTCAGGGAGGTGCGCTCGCTCAGCAGCCCGAGGAACGATTGCTTGACGAGCTCCCGCAGCTGGGCCGGGATCTCGCGGTCGGCGATCCGGCTGCTCACGAGCTCGAGGTGCTGCTTCAGCCGGTCGTGGCCCACGATGGCGACGAGCGAGCGCCACTCACCGGCGTCCGTTTTCAGCATGTAGCCCACGCTGCAGCAGTGCGGGTGCGAGCACGGCAGGGCGGTCAGGTCGCGCCACGTGACGAGCCCGTCGGTCTGCGGACCGAGTCGGGCGAGCACGCCCGTGTGCGTGAGCCGGTTCCGGGGATCGAGCGCCGCCGAACGGCCCGAGCCGAACTGCGGCTGGATGGAGATGCCGCCGACGAACGGCGTGGCCAGCCCGTAGCGCACCACGGCGCCGATCTCGTCGTCGTTGACGCCCAGGGCGGCGGTCATGGTCAACGTCGTGAAGATGCCCGCTCCGCTGAGCCGCTCCACGGCCTCCCGTTTGACCCGCCGCAGATCCGCGTTGCGGTGATGCCGGAGCGTTTCCGGCTTGAAGCCGTCGAACTGCAGATAGATCTCGATGCGGTCGTTGTGACGGGTGAGGAAGTCAAGCAGCTCGTCGCTGCGCGCGATCTGGATGCCGTTCGTGTTGATGAGGATGCGGATGATGTCCCGCTCGAGCACGCGCTCCAGCAGCTCGAGCAGCCGGGGGTACACCGTGGGCTCGCCCCCGCTGATCATCAGCACGTCCAGCCGGCCGTGCTCGCGCGCCAGCCGCCGGTCGACGTTTTCGAGCACCTGGTCGAGCGGGACCACGCCGGTTAGCTGCGGCGACGAGTCCGCGAAGCACGTCGGGCAGCGGAGGTTGCACTGCTCGGTGATCTCTTCCAGCAGAATGCAGGTGTGCTGCGTCTGCATCTCGCCGAGCCCGCGCAGGTAGGCGGCGGGGACCGGATCGTAGTTCCCGAGTGTGTCCGGCGTGTGCACCTTGGTCGGCGCGGTCCATTCCTCGAGGTAGCGGAGGATCTCGGGGACTTCATCGTACAGCGTGACCACCTTCCCGTGCCGGGGGCAGCCGCGCACCAGCCAGACCTTGCCGTCCTGCTCGGCCAGGTAGCCGCTGAGCCGCGGCACGAGGCCGAGCGGCCGATCGGGATGCTCGCGGTGACACGCGGCGCAGAACGCCACGACGTAGCGCAGGATGCGGTCGGTGCGGAGCGGCATGCCGGCCATGGTCACTCCCTCGTCACCATCGCGCTGCTCGGAACAGGATGCAGTTGCCGGCCCGACAGGATTCCCAGGACCGCGTAGCCGAAGACGAAGCCAGCGGCGACTCGTTCATGCTCGTGCGCCTCGCCGAGGGTTGGTCAGCGTGCCACGAACAGGCAGAGGCCGGCGAAGGCCAGGATGATTGCGAAGGTCCCCAACACCACCCACACAACGAGTTTCCACAGTCCGACCGCGACCTTTTTGAGGAGCTCCAGACCGTCCGTCATGGCCGGCCTCCGTGCAACGCGAGGGTGGTGTAGTGCCCCCGAGCGCGACGCCCGGCGAAATAGACGCCGAGCGCCACCGTCGCCGGGATGAGGAACAGCTGCGGCCGCGTGAGCCCCGCCCACACCACGTCGTTGCCGCGCACGAACTCGACGGCGAACCGGAAGAGCGCGTAGGCCAGCAGGTAAATCTTGAACAACTCCCCTTTCACCGAGACGCGGGGCCGGGCCCACCAGAGGAGCCCGAACAGGCCGAACTGGAAGATGATCTCATAAAGGAAGGACGGGTGACGCGGCTCGCCGTCGTAGAACGTGACCGCCCAGGCGAGCCGGGTCGGCGTGCCGGGGAGCTCGGTGAAGAAGCAGCCCCAGCGGCCCACCGCCATCGCCAGCGCGACGGCGGGTGCGAACAGGTCGCCCGTCGGCTCGCGATACCCCACCAGCCGCTTGGTGAGGACCACGCCGGCGTATGCGCCCGCGAGCCCGCCGAGGATGCTGCGGCCGCCGCCGACCAGGAAGCCGCGCAGCGTCGGCTCGGGCGCGATGGCAACGTAGCGCCACAGCGCGGACAGCCGGGCGGCGACGGCGCCGCACAGCAGCGCGCCGACCACGATCCACAGAATGCGCTCGTCCACCATGTCCCGGCGACGCGCTTCCGCCAAGAACACGAGCAGCCCAGCGAGGACGCCGAGCAACACGAAGAAATCGTGGGTGGGGACGGCGTAGGACCAGAGGTGGAACAAGACGGGCCGCACGCGCCAACATATGGCGCCCCGGAACGGAGCGCAAACCTCGCGACGTCAGCCGGCGGCCTCGAGGTATCGCACGACCGTGCGGGTCAGCAGCTCCGCGCCGATCGTGAGGCTCTCCTCGTCGATGTCGAACGTCGGGCTGTGGTGCGGCGCGCCTTTCCCGGCGGGCGGCGCCGAACCGACGAAGGCGAAAGCCCCGGGCACTTTCGCGAGGTAGACCGACATGTCCTCGCCGCCCATTGTCCGCACGCCGTCGATCACACGGTTCTTCCCTACGATTTCCTCCCCTACGCTTCTCATCAGCTCGGTCATGGGCGGGTCGTTCACCAGCGGTTTCGAAAGCCGCCGGTACCGCACCTCCGCAGTCGCGCCGAACGCCCGCGCGATCCCCTGCGCCGTGTCCGTCACGAGCTGGGGGGCTTCCTCGTAGAACCGGCCGCCGAACGTTCGCACGGTGCCGCGCAGATCGGCGCGGCCGGGAATGACGTTGAACGCGTGGCCGGCGCTCACCTGCGTGACCGACACGACGCCCTCCTCGAACGGATTGCGGCGGCGCGACACGAGGCTCTGGAGGCCCGTGACCACGTGCGCCGCGATCAGCACGGGGTCGATCGCCTGATGCGGCGCCGCGGCGTGGCCGCCCTTGCCCAGGATCGTGATCTCGAACTGGTCGACGGACGCCATCACCGACCCCGGCATCAGGCCGATCGTGCCCGCCGGGAGGTCGTTCCAGAGGTGAATCCCGAACGCGGCGTGGACCGTGGGCGCCTCGAGCACGCCGTCCCGGACCATCGCTTCGGCGCCGTCCGAGATCTCCTCGGCGGGCTGGAAGGCGAACTTGACGGAGCCCGGGAGCGCCGTCGTGTGCAACCGCCGCGCTACCTCGAGGGCGATCGCTACGTGTCCGTCGTGGCCGCAGGCGTGCATCTTGCCCGGGTAACGCGAGCGGTAGGGGACATCGTTCGCTTCCTCCACCGGGAGCCCGTCCATATCGGCGCGGATCAGCACGCACCGGCCGGTGCCGCCCCCCCCGTCGCGCAGGGCGACGACGCCGGTCTTGGCCACGCCCTTCTTCACCGCGTAGCCGAGCCGTTCGAGGCGCTCGGCGACGAGCGCGCTGGTGCGGCGCTCCTCGAACCCCAGCTCGGGGTGTTGGTGCAGGTCGCGGCGCGTCGCGACGAGCTGAGCGCGGTCGACGGGCGGCAGGCTGATCATACCCGAGAGCTCGGGCACAGCTGATTCACCACACACTCCTCGCACTTCGGCCGCCGCGCGATGCACACGCGGCGCCCGTGCAGGATCAGAGTGTGCGAGAACCACGTCCACTTGTCGCGCGGCACGAGCGCCATCAGGTCCCGCTCGATCTTCGCGGGGTCCTCTTGTTTCGTCAGGCCGAGCAGCGTCGAGAGGCGCTGGACATGGGTGTCGACCACGACCCCTTCGTTCTTGCCGAACCACGTCCCGAGCACGACGTTCGCGGTCTTCCGGCCCACGCCGGGCAGCTGGACCAGCTGCTCGATCGTGTCGGGCACTTCGCCGCCGTGGCGCTCCACCAGGGCCTGGGCCATCCCGATGATCGACTTGGTCTTGTTGCGGAAGAATCCTGTGCTGTGGATCTCCTGCTCCAACGCCGCCGGGTTCGCAGCCGCGTAGTCCGCGGCCGTGCGGTACTTCGCGAACAACGCGGGGGTCACCATGTTGACCCGGGCATCGGTGGACTGGGCCGAGAGGATCGTCGCGACGAGCAGCTCGAGGGCGCTGCGGTGGTGGAGGGCGCAGGTGGCGTCGGGATAGGCACGCCCCAGCCGCGCGACGATCTTGCGGGTGCGCGCCCGCAGCTGCGCCGGCGTTTCCCGCGTGCGGGGGCGGGGGCGGTGGACGGTTTGCTTGGCCATGCTTCGGGGAACGTAAGAACGGCGACGGAAAGACGGAAGGACGGAACGGGGATGAACGGTCGGTGACGCATCCCCTTTCCGTCCTTCCGTCATTCCGTCGCAGTTAGCTTTCCTGGCAGAAACCCGTCCAGCGCCCGCACGAACTCTTCCGTCGCCTCGACGTGCGGCGCGTGCCCGGTCGCAAGCTCGATCACGCCGGCGTGCAGCAGGGCCGCCGTCTCGCGGGCCGATTCGAGCGGAATCGGGTCGTAGATGCCGTGGAGGACCAGGGAGCGGGGAGCGGCGTCGTTCGGGAATGTCCGCCGGATGCGGTCGCGCAGGTCATAGGCTCCCAGGCTCTCCCACACGGCGTCCTGGGTGCGGGCCGTGACGCGAAACGGGGTCATCTCGGCCGCCCGGCTCGGGTCCCGGAAGTAGCCCGCGACGGATAGCGCGAACGCGAGGCGGCGATACTTTTCGGGGTCGCTCCGGGCGAGCCCGGAAGCCGTGAGCTGGGCCCTCGACCGGGCGATCCACGGCTCGGCCATGCGCGCGCTGAAGCGGCGCTGGAACTCGTCACGCCCCGCGGCCGTGACTGGGGCGGGCGCGACCAGCGCCAGCCTCTCGATCGCGTTCGGATGCTCGAGCGCGTACAGCAGGGCGAGCAGGCCGCCCCAGGAGTAGCCGAGCAGCGTGACGTGGTCGAGCGCCCAATGCTCGCGCAGCGCCTCGAGGTCGGCCACCTGCTCGCGCCAGCCGACGGCCAAGTCCCGCGGGACGGGTGACCGTCCTCCGCCGCGCTGGTCGTAATAGTAGAGTGCACGGCCCCGGGCCAGCCGGTCGTACTGCGGCAGGAGGTAGTCGTGGTGAGCGCCCGGGCCGCCGTGCAACACGACCACGGGCGGACCGTCCCCGGCGCGCCGGGTGTAGAGACGGACGCCGTTGACCGCGACCAGCGTTTCGTTCATCGCGTCACAAGTTAAACGGATGAAGCCGCTTCGCTTTCCGACCGCGCTCACGCCGCCGGTGCTCCGGCGACTCGGCCTCGCCGACGTGGTGATCCTGTGCCTCGTCGCCGGGGCGATCGCGACCGTGGTCGCGTTCGCCCGCGAGTTCGAGGCGCCGTTCCTGCAGGCGGTGCGGATCGATCTCCGTCCCGCGGCGCTGCCGCGCTACACGCTGTACTCGCTCATGCGCGGCGTGCTGGCGCTCCTCATCTCGTATCTCTTCGCGCTGGGCTTCGGTTGGGCGGCGGCGCGGTCGCGCGCCGCCGAGCGGCTGCTCCTGCCGCTGCTCGACATCCTGCAGAGCATCCCCGTGCTGGGCTTCCTACCCGGGCTGGTGCTCGGGCTCGTCGCGCTGTTCCCCACGCGCAACGTGGGCCTCGAGCTGGCGGCGATCCTGATGATCTTCACGGCGCAGGCGTGGAACCTGGCGCTTGCCTTCTACAACTCCCTGAAGGCGCTCCCCGACCCGCTGCGCGACGCGTGCAAGGTCGCGGGCTGGCCGCCGCGGCGGACCTTCTGGCAGCTCGAGGTGCCGGGGGCTGCGCAGGGGCTCGTCTGGAACGGGATGCTGTCGATGGCAGGCGGCTGGTTCTTCCTGATGGTGAACGAGGCGTTCCGCCTGGGGGACCGCGACTACCGTCTCCCCGGGGTCGGCTCGTACATGAGCGTGGCGCTGGACCAGGGGAACGTGTCGGCGATGGCGCTGGCGATCCTCGCGATGACCGTGATGATCGTCGGCGTGGACCAGCTGTTGTGGCGCCCGCTGGTCGTGTGGGTCGAGAAGTTCCGGCTGGACGAGACGACGGGTGGCGCGGGGGGAAGGGCGTCGTCCTGGGTGCTCGACTTCCTGCGGCGGGCGCGCTTGCCGCGCCGCGCGGCGCGGCTGCGGCGGCGTGCCTATCTCACCGCGCGCCGGGCGACCCGCCCGCTCGAGGGTCCGCTGCGCGCCGCCACGCCGGTGATCCTGCGCGCGCCGCGGCTCGCGCTCGAGCATCCGGTCGCGCGCAAGCTGGCGGGCGCGCTGCTCGTCGCGGGAATCGCCGCGGTCGCGGCGCTGGGCCTGTGGCGGCTGTGGCTGCTGCTCGCGCAGCTGGGACCCCCGGAGTGGGGCCAGCTCGCATCGTCGGCCGCGCTCACGTTCGCGCGGGTGACGGGGGCGGTGATCGTCTCCACGGCGTGGGCGCTTCCCGCAGGTGTCGTCATCGGGCGCTCGCCGCGGCTCGCGCGCGCGCTGCAGCCCGTCATCCAGGTGGTGGCGTCGTTCCCGGCGCCGATGCTCTTTCCCATCGTCGTGCTGCTGTTCGCGCGCCTCGGCGTCGGGCTCGGCGTGGGAGCGGTCGCGCTGATGGTGCTCGCGGGCCAGTGGTACATCTTGTTCAACGTGATCTCCGCCGTGGCCGCGATCCCCGAGCAGTTCAAGGACGCGGCCACGGTGTTCCGGCTGTCCACCGGCGCGCGCTGGCGCACCCTGTACCTGCCGGCGGCGTTCCCCGCGCTCGTGACGGGGTGGGTGACGGCGGCCGGCGGCGCGTGGAACGGCTCGATCGTCGCCGAATACATCGAAGCGGGCGGCACGCTGCGGGTGACCCGCGGCCTCGGCAGCCTGATCAGTGAGGCCACGGCACACGCCAATTTCCCGCTGCTCGCGGGGGGGATCGCGTTGATGAGCCTGATCGTCGTCGGTTGGAACCGGGTCGTGTGGCGCTCGCTCATGGTGTGGGCGCAGACGCGCTTCGGGGCGGGAACATGACGACCGACGCGGTGCTCCTGGAAGCGCAGCATGTGACGCAGCGCTTCCGCCTGCCCAACGGACAGATTCTCGAAGCGCTGCGCGACGTGGCCCTCACGGTGCGCGAGCACGAGGTCGTGGCGCTCGTGGGGCCCTCGGGGTGCGGCAAGAGCACGCTGCTGCGCCTGTTCGCCGGGCTCGCCCACCCGGCGGAGGGGACGGTGCTGTACCGCGGCCAGCCGCTCGACGGGGTGCTCGGCGCCGCCGCGATGGTGTTCCAGTCGTTCGCCTTGCTGCCCTGGCTCACGGTCGCGCAGAACGTGGCGATGGGCCTCGATGCCCGCGGCGTGCATCGTGGCGCGCAGCGCGACGCCGTCGCCCGCGCCATCAACCTCGTGGGCCTCGAGGGCTTCGAGGCGGCGTACCCGAAGGAGCTCTCGGGCGGCATGAAGCAGCGCGTGGGCTTCGCGCGTGCGCTGGCCGTCGCGCCCGAGATCCTGCTCATGGACGAGCCGTTCGGGGCGCTCGACCCGCTCACCGCCGAAAACCTGCGCAGCCAGGTGGTGGATCTGTGGCGGGACCCCGCGACGGGAGTCAACACCCTGGTCGTCGTGACCCACAGCGTGGAGGAAGCGGTGTTCCTGGCCGGCCGGATCGTCGTGTTCGGCTCGAACCCCGGGCGTGTGCGCGAGGAGCTGGTGAACCCGCTGCCGTACCCGCGCCAGGAGCGGAGCCCCGAGTTCGAGGCGATGGTGGACCGGCTGCACGCGATTCTCACGGCGACGTTGCTCCCCGAGCCGGTCCCCGCCGCGCCCCAACGGCTCGTCCCCTTCCCGCGCGTGCACGTGTCCGAAGTCACGGGTTTGCTCGACCACCTGGTGATGCTGCCCGGGGGCAAGGGCCCGGTGTTCGAGCTCGCCGAGGACCTGGGCGTGGACTACGATCGCATGTCGGCGGTGGTGCGTGGCGCGGAGCAGCTCGGCTGGGTCAACACGCCGGGCGACATCGTGCAGCTCACCCAGACAGGCCGCGAGCTCCTCGCCATGGATGACGCGGCGCGCAAGGACGCGACGCGGGCGCGCCTTGCCAAACAGCCGCTCTTCGCCCGCCTGATTGCGATGCTCAAAGAAGAAGGGGCGGTGGAGGACGAGGAGGTGCTGGCCGACCTCACGATCTACTTCCCGTTCATCCCGGCGGAGTCGCTGTTCCACACGATCATCGAGTGGGGCCGCTACGCCGAGCTGCTGGACCACAATGTGGATGCCGGGCGCCTCGCCCTACTCGGGTCGCCGGAGGGAACGGCGGAAACGCGGGTAGAGTGACTAGAGCAGCACTGCCAGCGCGTCCGCGACCTGCTTCACGACCTGGTGGTGCGCGTCGCTGAAGCCGGCGGGAACGTCGGAATCGACGTCGAGCTGGCCGAGGATCGTCGCACCGCGGCGGATCAGCACGACGAGCTCGGACCTGGTTTCGAGGTTGCAGGCGAGGTAATTCCCCACCGCCCGCACGTCGGCGACGTTCTGATCTTCCCCGGTCGCGACCGCCGTGCCGCACACGCCCGTGCCGACGAGGATCCGGGTGTGCTCGGTCTCCCGCCCCGCGAACGCCTCGAGCGCGAGCGCGTCGCCGTGCAGCATGTAGGCGTACACGGACGTGTACGGAGCGCCCAGCGCGCGCAGCCGGTCGCAGGCGAGCTGCAACAGCTGCCGGCGGGGGGCGTCGTGCAGGTGCGCCGCGCGCAGGGCGCGCACGATCGGGCTCGGCTCGACGGTGGCCGTCATCGTGGTCCCATATCTATCTTACGCGCGACTCTGACGGAAGCCGCCCGGTGTCCGTTCGTCTGCTCGTTCTGGTTCCCGTCGCCGCCGCCATCAGCCTCGCGCTCTCGGCCGTCGTCGATGCCGTCGCCCTGCCGCTGTTCCTCGATACGACCGGGACGATCCTCGCCACCGCACTCGCGGGCCCCGGCGTGGGCATCGCGACCGGGGTGGTCACGTCCGCGGTCAACACGCTCCGTAATCCGACGTTCTGGCCGTTCGTCGTCGTGCAGATCATCGTCGCGCTGTACGCGTGGGCGGCGGCGCGCGCCGGCCTGTTCCGGAGCTTCCGCACGGCGATACCGGCGGGGCTCGGGCTCGGCGTGATCGCGTCCGTCACGTCGACTCCGATCTCCTATCTCGTGTTCGGCTGCACCACGACCGGCGGGATCGCGCTCACGACCGCCCTCGGCCGGGCGCTCGGGCTCAGCCCGCTCGGGGCCTGCTTCTTCGGTAGCTTCGTCTCGGATTTCGGCGACAAGGCGGTGACGTTCGCCCTGGTGACGTCGGTGCTGCACGCGCTGCCGCGTCGCACCGCCGCGCGCTTCCCCTGGGCGCTGCGCGCCATGGGCGCCGCGTGACGCGGCTGCACCCCTTCACGCTGCTGGCGCTGGCGGCGGCGCTCGTGGCCCTCGCGTGGCTGCTCCCCGCGCCTTGGGGGGCAGCCGGCACGTTGGCCGTCGCCGCGGTGCTTGCCTTGTTCTCGGGTGCAGGCCTGACCCCGGGCGCGAGCCCGGGGTCCACGGGCACCGGGATGTCCCCGGGCTGGCGCCCGGGGTTAGTCGTCCTGCGCACCGCGGTCGTCACCGCCGCACCGTTCTGGCTGTTCCTCTTCATTCTCCACGACGTTCCGACGACCGTCGCGCTCGGCCTGCGGATCACCACGATGGTGGCGAGCGTCGTGTGGCTCGTGGCCGTGCTGGCGCCGGCACGCCTCGTGGAGGCGATGGTCGCGGCCGGTTGGCGCGCCGGCACCGCGTACCTGTTCGCCGCGACGCTCTCCGCGGTCCCCGTCCTGAAGGCGCGGGCGCAGCGGATCGTGGAGGCGCAGCGGTGCCGGGGACTCTCGCCGCGGGGCGGTCTCGGACCGCGGGTCCGCGCGCTGCGCGCCCTCGCGTTGCCGCTCATTCTCTCGGCGCTGCACGAGGTGGACGAGCGGGCGCTGGCGCTCGAGAGCCGCGGGCTCGTGCCGGGCGCGCGCCGCACGCCGCTGGCACCGCCGCCCGACCGCGGGGCCGAGCGCGCCGTCCGGTGGGCGCTGGTCGCGCTGTGCGTCGCCGCGCTCGTGTGGAGACTCGCGTGACGCGGCTGTCCCTCGAGCACGTGAGCTTTTGGTACCCGGCCACGGACACACCGGCGCTCGCGGACGTGTCGCTCGAGGTGGCCGGTGGCGAGGTCGTTGCGCTCGTCGGCGCCGTGGGCGCGGGGGCCTCCACGCTCCTCCTCGTCGCGGCCGACCTGGCACCGCGGGTCGTCGGGGGACGGCTCGAAGGGGCGGTCGACTTCCGGGGAAGGGGGAACGGGGAAGGGGGACGAGGAATCGTGCTGCCGACGCCCTGGACCCAGGTCTCCGGCATGGCGTTCACCGTGTGGGACGAGGTGGCGTTCGGCCCGGCCAACCTCGGCTGGCCGCGGGAGCAGATCACCCGGCACGTGGACCGCGCGCTCGCGCGCCTCGAGATCGCGGCGCTCCGCGACCGCGAGCCCGCGACGCTGTCCGGAGGCGAACTGCAGCGCGTGATCATCGCGGGGATCCTGGCGATGGACCCGGCGCTTGTGCTGTTCGACGAGCCAACGGCCGAACTCGATCCGGCGGGCGCGCGGATGCTGTGGCGCCTGGTGCGGAGCCTCGCGGCGGAGGGGAAGGCCGTGATCGTGGCGACGAACGACCTGGACGCCCTCCCCGATGTCGCCGATCGGGTGGTCTGGCTGGAACAGGGCCGGGCCAAGAAGATCGGGCCGCCCGCGCTGCTCGCGGAGGACGCGCTCTGCGCCGCGGGCCTGGGAACGGCGGTGGCGGTGGTGTGGCGGGCCGGCGGCCTCCCCCGGCCCTACCCGCTCACCGTCGACGACGCGGTGCGACTGTGGCGGCACCGGTGACCGACGCGCTAAGGCTCGAGCGGGTGTCGTTCGCGTACGGCGACGTCACGGCGCTGGCCGAGGTCTCGTTCGCGCTCGGCCCGGGCGAGCGGGCGGCGCTGCTCGGCCGCAACGGTGCGGGCAAATCGACGCTCGTGCGGCTCGTGACCGGTCTGCGCCGGCCCGCCGCGGGCAGCATCTGGGTCGAAGACTGGGATACGCGGGACCGGCCGCCGGAGCAGCTGGCGCGGCGCGTGGGGTCGATGTTTCAGTACGCGGACCAGCAGCTGTTCGCCCGCACCGTGCGCGACGATGTGAGCTTCGGTCCGCGCGCGCTCGGGTTCGCCGCGCCCGAGGTCCAGCAGCGCGTGGGTCGCGCGCTCGCCGCCCTCGGCCTCGAGGCGCACGCGGCACACCACCCGTACGACCTCCCGCCGGCGTTCCGCAAGCTCGCCGCGCTCGCGGGGGCTCTCGCGCTCGAGCCCCGGTTGCTCGTACTCGACGAGCCGACGGCGGGCCTCGATCGCGCGTTGCGCGCCCGCGTCGCGAGCGCGCTGCTCGAGCGCGCCGCGGCGGGCGCAGCGCTGCTCGTCGTCACGCACGATCTCGCCTTCGCGGCCGAGACGTTGGAGCGCGCGCTCGTGCTCGACCGCGGGCGGCTCGCGTGCGACGAGCCGCTCGCGGGCCTGCTTGCCGCGCCCCCCCGCCTCGAGCCGCTGGGGCTGGCGCCGCCCGCAGTCGCCGCGCTGTCTCGGGCGCTCGGGTTGCCCGGGGCCCCGGTGCGCGAGGCCGACGCGGCGCGCGCGCTGGCGCGCGTTGCCGCCGGGAGGCGCGCCCCCTTAGATTGACCCTCCCCGATGCCGACGCTCGAGACGTTCGCCGCGCGGTTCGCACGCTGTGTGAGCCTGTTCCGTGACCCGGCCGCGAAAGATGAGCAGAAGGCGGAGTTCCGCGCGCTGCTCGGCCTGCTGCACGACGTGGCCGTCACGCTGCGGGTGAGCGCCGGCCGGCTCGAGGTGAACGGCACGCCGGCCGGTGGGGGGGGCGGGGGCGTGGTCGGGCTGCTGCAGCGGCTCGACCTCCACGGCATCAGCGAGATCGCGCTGCCGCGCGATCCCCCACCCGCGCAGTTGTTCGAGCTGCTCCGGGTGCTCGCCGACCAGCCCGGCCTGGAAGACGTGCCGAGCCGCCTCCGTGGCGCGGGCGTGGACCGCATTCACGTCACACAGGCTCCCGCGCTCCCGCCCCCCCCGCCCCCCCTCCCCCCGCCGCCAGCCGGCAGCGAGCAGCCGGGCGACGCGATCCCATCGCCCCACGCGCCCCGCGCTCCTGCGGCGGAGTCGCTCGGCACCGACGGCATCCTCCGGGGCGAATCGTGGAAGGACATTCGGTCGGTGCCGCTCAAGGGCGTGCCGCTGGTGACGCACGATCCGCCGCCGCCGCCCCCGGCGACCGCGCTCCCGGGAGAGACCCCGCCACCCCCCGCGGCTGGGGGGTCCGAGGAGTTGTCTCTGTCCATCGCACCGGGTGATGAGCCCCCCGCTCCGGCGGCGCAGCCGGCACCGGCGCCGGGCGCTGAGCCCCCCGCTCCGGCAGCCCAGCGGGCGCCCGCCGTCGCGGGGGGCTCAGCGCCCGGCGCCGAACGCGCGCGACGACCGTCCGGCCCGAGCGTCGCGCTGCCACTCGAGGTCGCGGCCCCCCTCGCGGAGCTCGACCGCAACCCGGGCTCGGCCAAGGTCAGCGAGGTGCTGGCGGAGTTGGGGCGACATGCCGAGTCGGCGCTGAAGCGGAGCCGGATGGAGCAGGTGCTGCGCATCATCGGGGCGATCGTGGTCGCCGAGCAAAAGGTGCCCGAGGCGAGCGCCGTGCGTCGGCAGTACGCCATCGCCCTGAAGCGGATCTATACCAAGCCCGTGCTCGACGCCCTCACGCACTTGGTCATGGTCCCGCAGCACCGGGCCGATGCGGTGCTGGCGCTGCAACGCGGCGGCGCCGACGCGGTTGAGTTGCTGGTCGACCGGCTCGTCGCCGCGCCGACGGCGGGCGAGCGGCGCGGCGTGTTCGACGCGCTGCGCCAGATGACCGAGGGCACCGAGCAGCTCGTCCACATGCTCGAGCACCGGGAATGGTTCGTGGTGCGCAACGTGGCGGAGCTGATCGGCGAGCTGGGGATGGATGAAGCCGTGCCGGCGTTGGCGCGCCGGCTGGAGCATGACGACGAGCGGGTGCGGCGGGCGGTGGCGCTGGCACTCGCCAAGATCGGCACGCGCAGCGCGGCGGAGCCCCTGCGCCGCGCGTTACGCGACAAGTCCGCGGACGTGCGGATGCAGGTGGCGCTCGGGATCGGGGGCCGCAAGTCGTTCGCGCTCGCGATGCCGCTCGTGGTCGCGCTGGAGGAGGAGGGAGACGAAACGGTGGAACGCGAACTGATCCTCGCCCTGGGCCGCATCGGGAGCCCCGATGCCGTTCAGGCGCTCATCAAGTTCGCTCAGCCCGCGGGGCGCCTGTTCGGCCGCAAGCCCAGCGCCCTGCGGCTGGCGGCGGTCGAGGCCCTGCGGCTCGCCGGCACAGCGCCCGCCGTCGGCACCCTCGAGGGGCTCGCCGACGACGGAGACCGCGACGTCCGCGCCGCGGCGCGGGCGGCGCTGACGGAGTTGAAGCGGAAGCCGCGCTAGCTCCCCTCCTCCTTCGCGTCAACCGGGGATGAAGCTGACCTTCGGGTCGAGCCGCCGAGCGAAGGCCGCGAGCAGCCGTGCCGCACGCTCGAGGTCCTCCCGGGCCACCATTTCGTTCGGGCTGTGCATGTACCGGTTGGGGACGGACACGAGCCCGGTGGGGATGCCGCGCAGCGCGTTGTAGATCGCGTCGGCGTCGGTGCCGGTGTCGTGCGGCGCCGCCTGCACGCTGTAGGGGATTTCCTCCTGCTCGGCGCACTGGACGAGCAGGTCGAACACCACCTGGCTCACGGCCGAGCCGCGGGCCAGCACGGGACCACCGCCGAGCTTGTGCTCCCCGGCGCGCTTCTTCTCGGCACCCGGGTAGTCCGTCGCGTGGGTGACGTCCACGACGAGGGCGACCTGCGGATCGATGCCCACCGCGCTGGTGCGCGCGCCGCCCCCCGTCCACGCGATCTCCTCGCGTGTCGTCGCCACCGCGAACACGGCTGCGTGCTTGGGGCGGTCCTGCGCGAGCAGCCGCGCCGCCTCGGCCACCACGTAGGCGCCGATGCGGTTGTCGATGCTGCGCGACACGATGCGGCCGTTCGGGAACTCCTGCACCTCCGCGTCCAGCACCGCCGGGTCGCCGATGCGCACCCGCTGCAGGGTCTCCGCCTTGCTGCCCGTGCCGACGTCGATCCACAGGTCGGTGATCTTCGAGACCTTATCCAGGTCTTCGCGCTTCATAAGGTGCACCGCCTGCTTGCCGATCACGCCGTGCACCGGCCCCTTCGGGCCCGTAATCACGACCCGCTGGCCGACCAGCACCTGCGAGTCCCAGCCGCCGATCGCGGCGAAATAGAGGTATCCCTCGTCGTCCACGTGGGTGATTTGCAGTCCGATCTCGTCGATGTGCCCCGCCAGCATGAGGCGCGGCGTTCCCTTCGGGTTGAGCGCGGCGACCGAGTTGCCGTGCACGTCGGACGTGACCTGGTCGGTGAAGCCCTTGACGTGGTCGCGCCACACGCGCGCCGGCGCGGTCTCGAAGCCTGAAGGGCCGGGGGTGTCGAGAAGGCGTTTCAAGAAATCCAACGTGTCTTGCGTCATGGTTTGGACACCGTCGAGAGAGGGATGCCGAGCCGGCGGTGGACGCTGTCGGCCGCGGCGCCGGTCGCCACCGTCGGTTGATGGCCGACGCGGACGGGAATGGCGGAGAGTCGCATCGTCTTGTCGGGGGCGACCGCGACCCGCAGGACGGCCGAGAGCTGCGTCCACGGGTTGTCCTGCGCGAACACGAAATTGCCGAGCGACTGCACGATCGGCTTGCCCTGGTACCACAAGACCGGCTGCAACACGTGGGGGTGATGGGCGAGCACCAGGTCGGCGCCCGCGTCCACCAGGCCGTGGAGCAGATCGCGGTGGTAGTCGGGCGGCGTGTCCACGTACTCCTTCCCCCCGTGGACGCTCACCACGACGAGGTCAGCCCGGCCGCTCGCCTTCAGGGCGCGAATGGCGGGATAGATCCAGGACGGGTCGCCCCACGCCACCCAGGCCGCGCCGGCATGCTGGTAGAACGCGTACGGCGCGGGGTTCCACGCGCGCGTCACCGCGAAAAACGCGACCCGCCAACCGCGCCGCCGCACGATGACGGGCTGCTCGGCCATGTCGCGCCCGTAGGCGGAGCCGACAAACAGGACACCGGCCCGCGTGAGCTGGTGCATCGTCTCCTCGACCGCCGCCTGACCGCCGTCCCACGCGTGGTTGTTCGCGGTGCTCACGATGTCGAACCCCGCGCGCGCCAGCGCCGGCGCGGCGGCAGGCGGCGCGGTGAACACGCCCACGGAGTCGGGCACCGGGCTGCTGTCGGGCGTGATCGGGCTCTCCAGATTGCCGAAGGTGATATCCGCACCACGCAACGTGTCGAGGAGCGCGCGGAACGGATACAGCGTGTCTCCCTCGAGCAGCCGCTGCTTTGCCACGCGGCGCCCGAGGTTGATATCGCCCACGGCGTAGAGCCGCAGCGTGTCCGTAGGCCGCTGCAGCGGCGCAAGTCGCACGTTGCACGACGCCACGCTCCACGAAGCAAGCAGCAAGCCGATCATCATAGCGGCAACCGACCGTCAACGGGGGATCAACCGCGAGAGCATTTCGGCCGCGTCCACGAGCCGCGGCCCCGGGCGTGAAGTATAGGCGTTGCCGTCGAGAAACTCGACACGCCGTGTGAACAACGTCCGGGCGTCGGGGTCTGCCACGGTAGCGAACTCCGTCTGGGCGCGCGCCACGTCGAACCCGCAGAGCGCGATCACGACGAGATCGGGTGCGAGCGCGACGAGCTCCCGCCACGGCTGGACGCGCGAGGGCTCGCCGGGCGCCGCGGCGAGCGCGCGGCCGCCCGCCACCTCCACCAGCTCCGGCACCCAATGGCCCGCGACATACGGAGGATCCAACCATTCCAGCACGAGGACACGGGGCCTGCCGGATCCCTGCGTCCGGTCCGCCACCCGGCGCAGCCGGTACCGCAGCCCCGCCACCAGCTCGTCCGCCTCGTCCTTGAGCTCCAGCGTCTCGCCGACTTTGTGTATGTCCGCGAGCACGCCGTCGAGCGTGTGGGCGTGCAACGTGACCACCCAGGGCGTGGGCATCAGCGTGGCGACCAGGCGCTCCAGGTCCCCCGCGCCGACCGCGCACACGGGGCACAGCGCCTGCCCGATGATGACGTCGGGGCGCAGGCGGGCGACGAGCTCGACATCCACGTCGATCGCGGAGGTGCCGGCGCGCTGCGCCTCGGTCACGGCGCGGTCGATGTCGCCCGAGGCCCGCGTCGAGTCGATCCGCGTGCGGGTCACCCGCGGGAGCGCCCGCACTTCGGGCGGGTAGTCGCACTCGTGCGACACGCCGACGAGGTACCCGCCGGCGCCCAAGGCGGCCACCGTCTCGGTGGCGGCGGGCAAGAGAGAAACGACGCGCATCCTAGGCCCGGGGATCTAGCATCCACCGAAATGTAGGGGCGCAGCACGCTGCGCCCCTACAGTGCCCTCCGATCGTCACTCCTTGCGCAGGGCGACCCGGTAGAGCGTCGCGCCCAGGGCTGCGAACAGCACGAAGGCGAGCAGGTTCGACTGGGGGAGGGCGCCGAGGGCGTGGAACACGGGCACCCGCTCGGAGAGGGCGTCAGCCGAGCCCAGCACGCCGGCGACCGCGGCGAGTACGATCCCGCAGATGGCGCCGCCGGCGATCAGGCCGCTCGAGAACAACACCCCCGGCCCCGACTCGAGCTCGGCGATCGACTGCTGTCGGGCATGGGCGCGGCGCTCGATGAGCCAGCGCACGACGCCACCGACGAACATGGCGGATGAGGTGGAGATCGGGAGGTACACGCCGACCGCGACGGGCAGCGCCTGCACCCCCATCAGCTCGATCGCGATCGTGATGAACACCCCGAGCAGCACCAGGGCCCATGGGAGCTTGTGGGTCAGGATGCCGTCGGTGATGAGCGCCATGATCGTGGCCTTGGGGGAATCGAGCCGGGGAACGTTCTTGCCCCGATACTCGTGGATACGCCCCCCGATGCCGGGGTCGAGCACGTAGCGCAGCTCGTGGCTCGACGGGTCCATCAAGTACTTGCCGGCCGCCACGCCTTCGGTGACGACGTACACGCGGACGACCTGGTACGTGGCGCGGTCCATCGAGTCGCTGGCCGCGACGTGGAAGCCCGACATCGTCTCCGGCAGGATCTCGACCGGCGCCCGGCCGCCCGTCCCCAGCGCCAGCGCCTGCGCGCTGAAGGCGGGGTGCGTCTCGGGGACCGGATAGGTGTAGGAGCGGTTGAGCAGCGTGAGGGTCCACCCGACGACGAGCGCGGAGCCGATCGCACCCACCAGGATGGCGATCTGCTGGCGCCGCGGGGTGGAGCCGACGAGGAAGCCGGTCTTCAGGTCCTGCGACGTGTTGCCGGCGTTCGCGGTGGCGACGGCCACTACCGCGGCGATCGAAATCGCCTGCACCCGGTGGTCGACGCCGGTCCACCCGATGGCGACGAAGATCAAGCAGGTGCCCAGCAGCGCGGCGATGGTCATGCCGGAGATCGGGTTGGCCGACGAGCCGATCGTTCCGCAGATGCGGGAGGACACGGTGGCGAAGAAGAACCCGAAGATGACGATCAGGATCGCGCCGAGCAGGTTGACGCCCACCTGCGGCAGCAAGGCGAGCACGATGGCGAGCGCGACCGATCCACCCACCGTGAGGGAGATGGGGAGGTCGTCATCGGTGCGGAGCCTGGTGACGGCCTGGCCGAGGCGCGAGTCGCGCAGGTCCTTGAGGCTCGAGGCGAAGGAGCTCACGATCGTCGGGAGCGAGCGGGCCAGCGCGATGATCCCCGCCGACGCGACCGCGCCCGCGCCGATGTAGAAGATGAAGCCGGCGCGAATCTCGCCCGGGCTCATGTCGCGGATCAGCTTCACCGCCGGGAATCCGAACGGCTCGCTCAGCCCGGAGCCCACCAGCTTGATGGCGGGCGCGAGGACGAGGTAGGCGAAGCACCCGCCGGCGAACAGGTAACCCGCGATCCTGGGGCCGATGATGTAGCCCACCCCCATCAGCTCCGGGGAGATCTCGCTGGAGATCGCGGCCCCGGGATAGAAGCGGAACTCCTTGCCCGGCACGTCGGGCCACAGCTTCAGCCCGCCCATCAGGAACTTGTAGACGAAACCCAGGCCGAACGCCTGGAACACGCGCTTCGCCTGCAGGCCGCGCTCCTCACCGGCGATCAGCACTTCGGCGCAGGCCGTCCCCTCCGGATAGATCAGCGTGTCGTGCTCCTTCACGATCAACGCGCGGCGCAGCGGGATCATCATCAACACGCCCATCAGCCCGCCGACCGTGGCCAGGACCGCCACCCGGCTGATGTCCAAGTCGTAGCCCATCAGTAGGATCGCGGGAATGGTAAACACGACGCCGGCGGCCACCGAGTCCGAGGCCGAACCCGTCGTCTGCACGATGTTGTTCTCGAGGATCGAGGTGCGGCCGAGGGCGCGGAAGATCGTGATCGAGAGGACGGCGATCGGGATGGAGGAGCTCACGGTGAGCCCGATCTTGAGGGCGAGGTACACGCTCGACGCGCTGAAGATGAGCCCGAGCGCCACGCCCACGATCAGGGCACGCGCGGTCAGCTCGGGGGGCGACTGGGAAGCGGGCACATAGGGTTGGTGGTCGGGCATAGGGGGCAGAATCTGCGGCGGCCCGGGGGTGGGTGTCCAGGAGGCGAGCCGCTCCCCTTACCCTCCCGCTGGTCTTGCGACATGATACCGAACTTCCTGGGGAGGCTACGATGAAACGGTTCTCACTCGCCGCGGTCGGCATCGCCCTCGCCTGTGGCAACGAGTCCACGACCCCGTCGGTCGTCGTCCTCACGCCCGTCTCCGGCGACGCCCAGACGGGTCGCGTCGGCGCGCCCCTCGGAGCCCCGTTCGTGGTGAAAGCCATCGATGCCACGGGGCAGCCGGTTGCCGGGTTGAGCGTGGCGTGGACGGTGACGGCCGGGGGCGGTAGCGCGTCGCCCGCCAGCACCACGACGAACGGGAGTGGTCTCGCCAGCGCCACGCTCACGGTCGGCAACACGGTCGGGACCAACAACCAGACCGTCACGGCGAGCGCCGCGAACGCCCTGGGCTCGCCCGTGACGTTCGTGGCGAGCGCGGTCGACGCGCGGATCGCGGGGACGGTGTCCCTCACCAAGGGCATGCTCGCTCCGCCGCGCGTGCAGCGCGTAGGTGCGGACGCGACTGGAGTGGGCCCCGTACTCCGCGCCCCGTCCCTTGCCGCGAAGGGGCCGCCGGCGCTCGCGCGTCGCCCGGTGGCGACCCGGAGCATGGGTCAACCTCCGCAGGCCGCGCAGTTCACCTCGAACGAGCTGCTCGTCACGTTCCGTCCCAGGCCGCTCGGCGCGCCGTCCCTCGGATCACGCGACTTGGCGGTCCCCACCGTCGTCCGCGCCGTAGGCGAAGCGATCCGCTCCCACCTCGCACCTCACGTCGCTGCCGGGCGGGCACGGGTGGTCGGCGTATCCCCTGTGCTCTTGGCAGCGCGCGTTCGGGTGGCCGACCCGGGCGCGTTGGACGACGTCGCGGCGGCGCTGCGGGCCGATGCCAGCGTCGCTGCCGTGGAGCGCAATGCGATCGCCTGGAGCCACGTGGCCGGCGTGCGCCGGGGCGCGGCGGCAGCCACGACGTCGACCGATCCCTACGCCGTGTACCAGGCGTGGCACTACGGCCTGATCGACCTGCCGCGGGCGTGGGATCTCACCACCGGCAGCGCGAGCGTGCTGGTCGCGCTCGTGGACGACGGGACGCGGTTCGATCACCCTGACCTCGCCGCGAACCTGACGAGCGACGGGTACGACTTCGTCGACGACACGTCCTACACCTTGAATCTCTGCTCCGGCGGCACCACCGATCGCTCCGGCGACGGTGACGGCTACGACTCGGATCCGACGGATTCGGTATCGTACGACTACGACTTCTTCTCGGACTGCATCATCGGTCCCTCCGCGGCCGGAAATCACGGACTACACGTCGCCGGGACGATCGGCGCGAGCGGGAACAACGGCACGGGCGGGACCGGGGTCAACTGGACGGTGCAGATCCGCCCGGTACGCGCCCTGGACGTGATCGGCAGTGGGACGTACTACGACATCTCGCAGGGAATTCTGTACGCTGCGGGGCTGCCGGCAGACAACGGGGCGGGCGGGACGGTGCAGCCTGCGACGGTCGCCCGCGTGATCAACATGAGCTTCGGCGGGGGGTCGCCGAGCACGGTGCTTGAGAACGCCATCAACGCCGCCAGCAATGCCGGTGCGCTCCTCGTCGCGTCGGCGGGGAACTCCGGGACCTCGGACCCGCATTACCCGGCTGCGTACCCCGCTGTCCTGTCCGTGTCGGCCGTCGGGCCCGACGGCCGGCTGGCGTTCTACTCATCCTACGGGCCGACCGTCGACATCGCCGCGCCCGGCGGTGACATGCTGTCCGGCGACCCGACCTTTGGCGTGTTCTCGACCGTGTGGAATTTCCAGACTGGCACGCCGACCTACGCGTTCTATCAGGGGACGTCCATGGCGGCGCCGCACGTGACGGGGGTGGCCGCGCTGTTGCTCGCCCGGGAGCCGGGGCTGACGGCCGCGGCCCTGCGTAGCCGCCTCACGCAGTTCGCCGTGGACGTCGACAACAACGGCCCGGACGTGCTGTACGGCGCGGGGATCGTGAACGCGCGCAACAGCCTCACGCAGACGCTGTCGCTGCCGCACCGACTGTTCGCGCGGCTCTACAACGCGGCCACCGGCTCCGTGGTGGCGACCCAGCCCGTCGGCGGCGACGGCGCGTTCGCGTTCACGGGATTGAGCGACGGTGCGTACCAGGTCTTCGCAGGGGAGGACGAATCGAACGACGGCGTCCTCGGCCGCCCCGGCCGCCGGCTCGGCGCCTTCGGCGGCCTTGCCACTCCGACCACGCTGAGCGTCGCCGGCGCGGGCACGTACGCGGCCCCCTTCTTGATCGGCCTGCCGTTGGAGCGTGAGCCGAACGACGCCGCCAGCGACGCGGACCCCATGTATGCTGGCACGTACATCAATGCGACCCGACCGCCGTCGGACGTGGACGCCTACCGCGTGACGATCGTGACCGCCGGGTTCTACACGTTCGAGACCTCCGCCTGGAACGGCGCGTGCGGGTTCGGGCTCGGCGACGACACGTACTTGTTCCTGTACAACGCGGCGGGGACCGAGATCGATGAGAACGACGACATCGACTTCGAAGTCAACCCCGAGCTGGGGTTGCTGGGCGGCAACCTGTGCTCGCGGGTCACGGATTTTCTGTCGCCGGGCACGTACTACGCGTTCGTAGCGGGCTATAGCAACATCGGGGACCAGTATCGGCTGGAGGTGCGTCCCGGGAGCTGACAACGGCTCGCGCCGGCGTCGCGACCACGGCCGCCCGAGTCTCTGGGCGGCCGTCGTCGTTCGCGGGAACGGGTCTCGCCCGCGGAACCCCGGCTAGCACCCTCGGGGTACGTAGGCCGTGCGCGCGGCTGACGTTCCCCTCCAGGCCCTGCAGCAGGCGCTCGCCGGGCGTTACGTGCTGGACCGTCCTCTCGGTCGCGGCGGCATGGGGATGGTGTATCTCGCGCGCGAGGTGCGGCTCGAGCGGCCGGTCGCGGTGAAGCTGCTGCCCCCGGCGAAGGCGGCCCAGCCGGCGGCGCGCGAGCGCTTCCTGCGCGAAGCCCGCACCGCTGCGCGGCTCTCGCACCCGAACATCGTTCCCATCTTCACCGTCGACGAGGTGGGCTCGTTCGTCTTCTTCTCCATGGCGTACGTGCACGGGGAAACGCTCGGGCAGCGGGTGCGCGGCTCTGGACCGCTCGGCGTCGCGGAGGCCGCCCGTCTCCTCCAGGAAGTGGCGCTGGCGCTCGATCATGCGCACGCGCACGGCATCGTGCACCGCGACGTGAAGCCCGACAACATCCTGCTCGACACGGCGACCGGCCGCGCCCTCGTTTCCGACTTCGGCATCGCGCGGGTGAGCTCGGGGCCCGCCACGACGGGCCCCCATCTGCTCGGCACGGCTGAGTTCATGAGCCCGGAGCAGGCGGGGGGCGGGCCCCTGGACGAGCGCAGTGACATCTACTCGCTGGGTGTGGTCGCGTTCTACGCGCTGTCGGGTCGCCTCCCGTTCGAGGGACCGGACCCGATGACGGTGCTCGCGCAGCACGTGACCGATCCAGCGCCTCCGCTCGCCTCGGTCGCTCCCGCGGTGCCGCGGCGGCTCGCCGAGATCGTCGATCGCTGCCTCGCGAAGGATCCGGCGGCGCGGTTCCCGAGCGGCGCGGCGCTCGCCGAAGCCATCGCGGACGCCGTACGGCCGCAGACCGCGCCGGCCGTGGCCGTGCGGGCGTTCGTCACGGAGAGCAAGCACCTGTCGACCGCCACTCGGCTGTACCTGGTGTTCGCGAGCCTGGCGCTGCCCTTGCTCGGCATCGACGCGTGGGCCGCGCCCGGTCTCTGGGTGAGCACCGGCGATCTCACCGCCGCGGCCCTGATCGCGGCGCTGCCGCTCGTGGTCATGGTGGCGCGCGTGCGGCGGCTTCTCCGGGCCGGGTTCGAGCGGCGCGACCTGACCGGCGCGCTGCGGGAGGAGTTCGAGCGCCGGCGGGAAGAGTTGGCCTTCCTCTACGGCGAGGGCCCGTCCGGGCTCGAGCAGGTGCTGCGGGCGTTGTGCTACGCGGCGCTCGCCGCGGCGGCGGGACTGGTCGGCGCAGCAGACCGATGGGCCGTGCTCGGGGGCTCGCCGCTCGTTCCGCCGGCGTTCGTTGCGGCGCTGGGGACGGCGCTCCTCGCGGCCGTCGGCGCGCGCTGGCGCACCGAGCACCGGACCGACCCCCGGGCCGAGCGACGGTTGCGGTTCTGGAGCGGGCTGCCGGGCCGCTGGTTGTTCTGGCTCGCCCGGCTCAGGCCGGCAGGGCCCGGGCCGGACGCTTGAGGCGCGCCAGACGGCGCGCCGCCTCGCGCAGCAGATCCTCTGTCTTGCAGAACGCGAACCGCACCAGCCGCCGGCCCGGCTCGGGGCGACTGAAGAAACTCGATCCCGGCACCGGAGCGACCCCGATCTCCTGCGTCAGCCAGTGCGCGAACTGGTCGTCCGGCAGATCCGAAAGCTCCGAGAAGTCCGCCAGCACGTAGTACGCGCCTTCGGGAGGCGTGCAGCGCAGTCCGGCGTCGAGGAGCGCGCGGCACAGGAGATCGCGCCGGGCGCGGTAGTCACGGGCCAACGTCTCGTAGTAGTCGTCGCCCAGCGTCTCGAGGCCGACCGCCACCGCTTCCTGGAGCGGTGCTGGCGCGCCGACGGTGAGGAAGTCGTGCACCTTGCGAATCGCGTCCGTCGCGTCCGGCGGCGCGACGATGGTGCCGATGCGCCAGCCGGTGACGCTGAACGTCTTCGACGCCCCGCTGATCGTGATGGTGCGCTCGCGCATCCCGTCGAGCGTCGCGATCGGGATGTGCTCGCCTGCGTAATAGATGTGCTCGTAGATCTCGTCCGTCACGGCGTACGCGTCGTGCCGCCGGCACAGCTCGGCGATCGCCTGCAGCTCGCGGCGGGACAGTACCCGGCCCGTCGGGTTGTTCGGCGTGCAGACGATGATCGCGCGGGTGCGCGGGGAGAACGCGACGGCCAGCCGGTCGAGATCGACCTCCCCCTCGACCGCGAGCGGTACGAACACCGGTCGGGCGCCGCACAGGATCGCGTCCGGGCCGTAGTTCTCGTAGAACGGCTCGAACACGATCACCTCGTCGCCGGGATCGACGATGGCGAGCAGGGCGGAGGCCATCGCCTCGGTGGCTCCGCAGGTCACCGTGATCTCGGCCTCGGGGTCGACGGTCATGCCGTACCACTCGGCGTACTTCCGCGCGAGCGCGTCGCGCAGCCGCTTGGCGCCCCAGGTGATCGCGTACTGGTTCACGTCGTCGCGGATCGCGCGCGCGGCGGCTTCCTTCAGGACGTCCGGGGCGGGGAAGTTGGGGAAACCCTGGGCGAGGTTGATCGCCCCGTGCTCGCTCGCGAGCCGGGTCATGCCGCGGATCACGGACTCGGTGAACCCGTGGGTGCGCTTGGCGGTGTGCACGAGCGTGGCTACTTCAACTGCACGTCGATGTCCACGAGAATCGCGCTCGGTGCCTGGAGGAACACCACGCGGTCCAGGTCGCGGTGGATCACCATGCGGACCGGCGGACCCTTGCCCTTGCCCCGCCCCTTGTTGCCCCGGCGATACCACACCACATAGTCGTGCCCGCTATTCTCCACCCGCACGACTTCGTAGCCCTGCTTCACCAGGACGTCCTTCGTCACGACCAACGCCCGATCGGTCGTGACCGCGTACTTCTTCGGGCGCTTCCCCTGCGCCGCGGCCGGCAGCGCGAGCACCGTCAGCGCCAGAACCGCTAGACTGAGACGCCGCATCATGGACCTCCTCGCGTGGCATTGCACCGGTTATTTCAGTATCTGTTTCGCAATGGTGTTCAACTGCATGTTGCTCGTCCCCTCGTAGATCGTCCCGATCTTCGCGTCGCGGTAGAACTTCTCGACCGGGTACTCCTTGCTGTAGCCGTAGCCGCCGAACAGCTCGACGGCGAGCGAGGTCACGCGCTCGGCCACCTGGGAGGACAACAGCTTGGCCATCGCCGCCTGCATCGTGTACGGCTCGCCCGCGTCCTCGAGCCGCGCACTGTTGTACACCATCAGGCGCGCCGCCTCGAGCTCGGTCGCCGCCTGCGCCAGCTGGAACTGCACCGCCTGGAACTCCCCGATCGGATGCCCGAATTGCTTGCGCTCCTTCACGTACTTGCAGGCCGCGTCGAGCGCCCCGCGCGCGACGCCGATCATCTGCGCCCCGATGCCGATGCGGCCGGTGTTGAGCGTTTCGATCGCCACCTTGTAGCCCTTGCCGACCTCGCCGACCACGCTCGCCCCCGGCAGCTCCACGCCGTCGAGGATCAGCTCGCAGGTGGAGGAGGCTCGAATCCCGAGCTTGTCCTCCCGCTTGCCGACCGTAAAGCCCTTGCAGCCACGCTCCACCGCGAACGCCGTGATGCCCTTGTACCCCCGCGAGAAGTCGGCGTTGGCGAAGATGACGAACAGCCCGGCCTCGGCGCCGTTCGTGATCCACAGCTTGCGCCCCTCGAGGATCCAGCGCTCGCCGCGCCGGGTCGCCTTGGTCTGGAGCCCGAAGGCATCCGATCCCGACTCGGGCTCGGAGAGGGCGTAGGCGCCGAGCAGGTCGGCGGCGAGGCGGGGGAGATAGCGGCGCCGCACATCGTCGCTCGCCCACTTGAGGAGCAGGTTGTTGACGAGGGTGTTCTGGACGTCCACGAAGATGGCGACCGAGGCATCGACCGCCGACAGCTCTTCCACGGCGAGTACGGTCATGAACAGACTCCCACCCGCGCCGCCGTGCTGCTCCGGAATCTCGATCCCCATGAGGCCCAGCTCGAAGCACTTGGCGAGGAGCGCCGGGTCGATCGCGGCCGCCTTCTCCATGGCCGCCACGCGCGGCCGCACGTCGTGCTCCGCGAAATCGCGCACGGTGTCGCGGAACAGCTCCTCCTCTTCGGAGAGCTTCGTGAGCGGTGGTATCGACGCGATCTCCGGCATCGCTCCGGCAATCTAGCTCATCGGTCCTTCAATCGCCGCACGAACTTGAGACCCGACCACACCTCGTCCACGGCGGCGACCTTCACGTCCACGAGGCCGTGCGCGAGCCCGATGGCGCGGATCACGTTCTCCGTGAGATCGGTCGGCACCCCGGACGCGCTCTTGGGCCACGAGATCCACAACATGCCGGCGGGGGCGAGGGCGCGTGCCAACACCGCGAACTTACGCTCGAGTTCTTGCTTCTGCTTCGTGAAGAATTGAATGAAATCGAGTGGTCCCGTCGCGGCGCCCTTGCGGCTCACTTGCTCGGGGAGCCTACCAAGCGTGCGGTCGTAGCCGCGCGGGGCATTGAGAATCGCGATCGTCGCGCTGTGCTTGATCCCCAGCTTCTCGACCAGCGAGCGCTTGGAATAGCCGGCCACCTCGACCGCCCTCGACCGCCCGCTACCGCCCTTGACCGCCTTTGTACATCACCCGCCAGATCCGCCCCGCCGCATCGTCGGTGATGTAGAGCGAGCCGTCCGGGCCGACCGCCACGCCCACGGGCCGGTGCTGCGGCCCCGCGCCGTTCTCGTGCCAGAATCCGTCGGCGAACGTCTCGTACGTCCCGACCGGCTTGCCGTCCCGGAACGGCACGAACACCACGCGATAGCCGGCCTGCGGCAGCGGTGCGCGGTTCCACGAGCCGTGGAACGCGATGAACGCCCCGCCCGCGTAGCGCGCGGGGAATTGCGCGCCCCCCCCGCCCCCCCCGCCCGCCGCGCCGGCGTAGAACGTGAGGCCGTCGGGCGCCCAGTGCCCCGGGAACGCGAGCGCGGGCTCCTTCTTCTGGGCGCAGCGGCCGACCTGCTTGCCGTCGCCGCCGTACTCCGGGGCGAGCACGAGGTGGCTGAGCTCGGGATCGTGATAGCAGTACGGCCAGCCGAAGTCGTCACCCTCGGTCAGCCGCAGCAGCTCCTCCGACGGCTTCTCGGCGCTCTGCTCGAGCGTGAACAGCTTCGGCCAGTTCTGACCCAACTGGTCGCGGCCGTGCTGCGTCGCCCACAGCTGGCCGTCGGGCGCGAAGGCGAGCCCCACGGCGTTGCGGATGCCAGTCGCGTACCGCGTCCCGGCCGCCTGCGTCTGGCTCGGCTTGCTCGGGTCGAAGCGCCAGATCCCGGCGCGCGTGGCGAGCTCGGGACAGGGATCTTTCCCCGGAGATGCGCCCGAGCGGTCGGCGACCTGACAGGCGTTCGAGGGCGACCCGACGTTCACGTACAGCGCGCCGCCGTCCGGCGAGAGCGCGAGATTCCGCGCCCTGTGGCCGCCCGCGGGCAAGTCCTTGACGATCACGTCCGGCGGTCCGAGCGGCGTGAGGCTCCCGGCGCGCATCGCGTACCGATATACCGTGGACGCGGTGCTGAAGTACAGCACCCCCCTGCCGAGCGCGATCCCTGTGCCGCCGTCCGAGCCGAGCTCCTGTCGCACGTCGGCCTTGCCGTCGCCCGTCGTATCGCGTAGCGCCAGGATGCCCCCGCCGGACGAGCCGCCCCGCCCGCCTTCGAGCGCGACGAACAGGTCGCCGTTCGGCGCCACCGCGAGATGCCGTGGCGCGCCCACCTGGTCGGCGACGACGATGGCGCAGAAGCCCGGCGGCAGCGTGAGGCCGCCGTTGTCGGGGTCACAGGCGGGTAGACGGGTAGGCGGATAGGCGGATAGGAGCGCCGCCACGAGAGCGAGCGCCGCGGGTGTTTTCCAGCTCACGTCCGTTTCTCTCCCTTGTCCGGCGCCGCCAGCATCTCCCGGATGCCGCCGAGCGACGCGAGCACCCCCGTCGCCTCGTAGGGCAGGTAGATCACCTTGTTGCTCTGCGGGCTTGTGACCATGTCCTTGAGCGCCTCGATGTAGCGGATCGCGATCAGGTACCGCGCCGGGTCGCCGCCGGTTCCCTTGATGGCGCTGGTGATCCGCTCGATCGCCTGCGCTTCCGCCTCGGCGACCTTGAGCCGGGCGTTCGCCTCGGCCTCGGCCGCGAGGATCTTCGCCTGCTTTTGGCCCTCGGCCTGGTTGATCTCCGACTGCCGGATGCCCTCCGCCTGGAGGATGCGCGACTGCTTCTCCGCCTCGGCGGTGAGGATCGCGGCTCGCCGGTCCCGCTCGGCGCGCATCTGCTTCTCCATCGCGTCGCGGATGTCGCGCGGCGGGTTGATGTCCTTGAGCTCCACGCGGCTCACCTTGGCGCCCCACTTGTGCGTCGCTTCGTCGAGGATCTCCCGCAGCTTGGCGTTGATGGTGTCGCGCGAGGAGAGCACGTGGTCCAGCTCCATCTCCCCGATCACGTTGCGCAGCGTGGTCTGGGTCAGTTTCTCGATCGCGTCCGGCAGGTTCGCGATCTCGTAGGTGGCGCGGACGGGATCGGTGATCTGGGAGTAGATCAGGGCGTCGATCTCCACCACCACGTTGTCCTTGGTGATCACGTTCTGGCGCGGGAAGACGTACACCGTCTCGCGCAGGTCGATCTTGTCGGTGCGGAAATGGCGCGCGAACGACTCTCCGGACGGCGTGACGATCACCTGGTGCCAGTCGATCGCCCGCGGCTTGTCGATGATCGGGATGATGAGGTTCACGCCGGAGGACAGGGTGCGGTGGTATTTGCCCAGGCGCTCGATGATCATCGTCTGGGCCTGCTGCACGATGCGGATGCCGCGCGCGACGATCGAGATCGCGAACAGCGCGATCGCCGCCGGGACGATGAGCGCGCCGATGTTGTCCATCGCTCACATCTCCTTGTCCACGTACAGGGTTGCGCCCTCGACCCGCACCACCATCACTCGCGTGCCCGGCTCGAGCGCCGTGTCCATGATCGACGCGGCGCGCCAGTCCTCACCCTCCACCTGCACCCGGCCCTTCCCCGTGCCGGGGTCGATGCGCTCCGACACGATCCCCAGCTTGCCGGCCAGGGCATCCACGTTCGTCCTGATCCCGCTCGAGCGCGGGTGCAGGTACCTGAGGAGAAACGGGCGGATACCGACGAGGGAGAGCAGCGTGCCGGCTGCGAAGCTCAGCACCGGGACGAGCACGCCGGGGGCCACGAGCGACACTAGGCCGGCGGCGAGGCACCCCACGGCGACCGAGAGCAGCCAGAATCCCGGCGCGGCCATCTCGGCCACGAACAGGAGCAACGCCGCGACGAGCCAGGCTTGCCATGCGTGCATGGGCTTGAACTTAGTGCGCGAGGACGAGCCTGGTAATGCGTCGTCCGTCGTCCGTCGTCCGTCATCCGTTGCCTGCGGCGGCGATTCGGTAGGCCGTGCGGGGAAACGATCCCTCTCGTGGCCAGTGAGTGGCGTATCATCATCACCACTCGCAACTAGAGATCGTCTATGCAGGACTTTCGAGAGCTTCGTGTCTGGAACACCGCCCACGAGCTGACCCTCGCCGCTTACCAGATCACACGTGGATTCCCGAAGAGTGAGCTATACGGCCTAACATCTCAGATCAGACGATCGGCGGCTTCAATATGTGCGAACATTGCGGAGGGCTGCGGTCGGGGGAGTCGCCGAGACTTCGCAAGGCTGCTCCAGATTGCTCGGGGATCGGCGAGTGAACTGGAATACCATTTGATCCTGGCAGCCGACCTTAGGCTGGTCGACGGGCCGACTCATGTCAGGTGCGCTCAGCAGGTCACGGACGTGAAGCGAATGCTCACCGGTCTAATTCGCAGGCTCGGGGGTGGCCGCGCTCGGGGTCATGATGGAGCCGCACGGATGACGGACGACGGATGACGGATGACGCTCAGTCCGCCGGTGCGGGCGCTGGCAGCGGCTCCGCCCCTGCGCGTGCCAGCGACGTCCGCCCCAGCCACCGTTGCACCTGGTCTAGGTACGTGTAGATCACCGGCGTCACGTACAGCGTGATGAACTGGGAGAACGCGAGCCCGCCCACGACCGCGATGCCGAGCGGCCGACGCGACTCCGAGCCCTGGCCCACGCCGAGCGCGATCGGCAGGGTGCCCATCAGGGCGGCCATGGTCGTCATCATGATGGGCCGGAACCGGATGCTGCACGCCTGCAGGATCGCCTCGGTGGGCGACTTGCCCTCGATGCGCTGCGCCTCGAGCGCGAAGTCGATCATCATGATGCCGTTCTTCTTCACGAGCCCCACCAGCATGATGATGCCCACGAACGCGTACACGGACAGCTCGATGCGGAACAGCAGCAGCGTCACGAGCGCGCCGAACCCGGCGAACGGCAGCGCCGAGAGAATCGTGAGCGGGTGGATGAAGCTCTCGTACAGGATGCCGAGCACCAGGTAGATGACGAGCACGGCGAGGATGAGCAGGAACACGAGTCCGGTCTGGCTCGACTGGAACGCCTGGGCCGTGCCGCCGAACGAGGTGGTGACGCTCGAAGGGAGCACCTGCCGGGCGACGCGCTGCACGGCGGCGACGGCGGTCCCGAGCGACACGTTCGGCTGGAGGTCGAACGAGATCGTGACCGACGGCAACTGCCCCGAGTGGTTGACCGTGAGTGGGCCCACCGTCGAGGTGATGCCCGCGAGCGACGCGAGCGGGACCAGCGGTCCGGTGCGGGACCGGATGTAGAGCAGGCTGAGCGCCGAGAGATCGCGTTGGTAGTCTGGCAGCAGCTCCATCACGACCCAGTACTGATTCGTGGGCGTGTAGATGGTGGACACCTGGCCCGAGCCGTAGGCGTCGTACAGGGCCTCCTCCACCTGCTCGGCCGTCACGCCCAGCGCCGCCGCGCGGTCGCGGTTGATGGTGACCGTGGCCTGGGGGTTCGAGATCTGCAGATCGCTCGTCACGTTCAGGAGCCCCGGGACCTGACGCAGCCGGGCCTCGAGCTCCTTCGAGCTCTGGTACAGCGAGGCCATGTCGGGGCTCTGCAGCGTGAACTGGTACAGGCTCTTCGAGAGGCGGCCCCCGATCCGGATCGGCGGCGGATTCTGGAGGAAGACCTGGACCCCGGGGATGGCGGCGAGCTTGCCGCCGTAGGCGCGGATGATCTGGTCCACGCTCATCTTGCGCTGCGAGCGCGGCTTGAGCTGGAGGAACACGCGGCCCTGGTTGATGGTGCCGCCGCCCAGGAACGACATGACACCGGTGACGCCCGGCTCCTGCTGCAGCACGGCCATCACCTGCTGCTGGTGCGCCACCATATCGTCGAACGAGGTCCCCTGGACGGTCTCCGTGATCCCGAAGATCTGGGCGTTGTCCTCGCTCGGCAGGAAGCCCTTCGGTGTCACGGCGAACAGCACGACCGTGGCCGCGAGGATGGCGATGGAGAACGCGAGCGCCGCTGGGCGCCGCTGCATCACCCACTCGAGGCTCCGCTCGTACCAGCGCAGGGTCTTCTCGTACACCCGCTCCGACGCCTCGTAGAGCCTGCCGTGCTGCTCCCGGCCCGCGGCCCGCAGGAACCGGCTGCACAGCATGGGCGTCAGGGTCAACGAGACGACGCCCGAGACGAGAATGGCGGCGCCGATCGTCACCGCGAACTCGTGGAACAGCCGCCCGATGATACCGCCCATGAACAGTACCGGCAGGAATACCGCGGCGAGCGACAGCGTCATGGACAGGATCGTGAACCCCACCTCGCGCGCCCCGTCGAACGCCGCGCGCAACGGCGGCGTGCCGTGCTCCATGTGGCGCACGATGTTCTCGAGCATGACGATGGCGTCGTCTACCACGAACCCGACCGACAGCGTGAGCGCCATCATCGAAAGGTTGTCGAGGCTGTAGCCGAGCTGGTACATCACCGTGAACGTGCCGACGAGCGAGAACGGCAGCGCCAGGCTCGGGATGATCGTGGCCGACAAGTTGCGGAGGAACAGGAAGATGACGAGGACGACGAGGCACAGCGTGAGCAGCAGCGTGAAGCGCACGTCGGAGAGCGACGCCTGGATCGAATCCGAGCGATCGTAGCGCAGCTGGAGGTCCACGGAGGCGGGGAGCTGCTGTTTGAGGGTCGCCATCACCGTCCGCACGCGACTCGCGACGGCGACGGTGTTCGTGCCGGGCTGCCGCTGGATCGCGAGCACGATCGCGCGATTGCCGTTGAACCACGCGGCGCTCTTGTTGTCCTGGACGTCGTCGAGCACCTGGCCCACGTCCTGCAGGCGCACCGGCGCCCCGTTCTTGTACGCGACGATCAGCGGCCGGAACTGCGCCGCGTTCTGGAGCTGCCCGTTCGCCTGCACGGTGTAGGCGCGATGCGGTCCCCACAGGATGCCCGTCGGCAGGTTCACGTTGCCCGCGGCGATGCCGTCGGCGACCTCGTCGATCCCGATGCCGCGCGTCGCGAGCGCCTTGGGGTCGAGCTGGACGCGCACGGCGTACTTGGCCGCGCCGTACACCTGCACCTGCGCCACGCCGCTCACGGTGGAGAGGCGCTGGGCGATGAAGGTCTCCGCGTATTCGTCGAGCGCGGACAGCGACAGCGTGTGCGAGCTGAGCGCGTAATAGACGATCGGCGAATCGGCCGGGTTCACCTTCTGGTAGGTGGGTGGGAGAATGGTGCTCGGCAGCTGGCGCAGCGTCTTGGAAATAGCCGCCTGCACGTCCTGGGCGGCGGCGTCGATGTCGCGGTCGAGCGTGAACTGCAGCGTGATGCTCGTAGTGCCCAGGTTCGACGTGGACGTCATCTGGTCGAGCCCGGCGATCGTGGAGAACTGCTTTTCGAGCGGCGTCGCCACGGCGGACGCCATCGTCTCGGGGCTGGCCCCGGGGAGGCTCGCGTTCACAGTGATCGTGGGGAAGTCCACGTTCGGCAGGTCGCTCACGGGCAGCAGGCGGTAGGCCATGATCCCGAACAGCAGGATGCCCATCATGACGAGCGTCGTCATCACGGGCCGCTTGATGAAGAGCTCGGAGAGGCTCATTTGTCGGCCTCCAGCTCGCGCGCGGGCTCGGCCGCCCCTTTTACCTCGACGGGCGCGCCGGGGACGAGCCGCAGCTGCCCGTCGGTTACGACCTCGTCTCCCGGCCGCACGCCACCCCCCCCCTCTGCCCCCTGCGCCAGGACCGCGTAGGCGCCCGCCGTGCGCTCGACGGTCACGGGTTGGGAGCGCGCCGTGCCGTCCTGGTTGACCACGAACAGATAGCTGCCCTGCTGCCCGTTCATCACCGCCTGTGACGGGACTACGAGCGCCTTGTCTTCGATGTACAGCTGCAGCCGCGTGTTCAGGAATTCGCCCGGCCACAGCGCGTTGTCGCGGTTGGGGAACTCCGCCTTGAGGAGCACGGTCCCGGTCGTCGTGTCGACGCTGTTGTCGATGAACGTGAGCGTCCCCTCGGTGAACACCGTGTCGGTCTTCGAGGGGCTCACGAGCACCGGCAGACGGTTCTTGCGGTAGCGCTGGATGTCGGCGAGGTGCGCTTCGGGAACGGCGAACCGCACGAGGATCGGGTGGATCTGGTTGATCACGACGAGCGGGTCGGTGGCGTTGGCGTTCGCCCGTACCAGATTGCCCTCGCGCACCAGCAGCCGCCCCGTGCGCCCGGCGATCGGGGCGCGGATCGTCGCCCAGTCGAGGTTCAGCGCGGCGCTCGCGATCGCGGCCGAGTCGGCCCGCACAACCGCCTGGAGCGCCTCGGCCGCGGCCCGCTTCGCCTCGTAGTCGGACTTCGTGACATAGTCCTGTTTCACCAGCTCCGCGTAGCGCTGCGCGTCGAGCACGGCGCTCTGCGCCTGCGCCTGGTCGCGGGCCAGCATCGCTCGGGCCTGGTCGAGCGCCGCCTGGAACGGCCGGGCGTCGATCTGGAACAGCACCTGCCCGGCGGCCACGTCGTCCCCTTCGCGGAACGCCACCTGGGTGAGCACGCCCGTCACCTGCGACTGGACGGAGACCGTCTGCCGCGGCTCCACCGTGCCGGTGGCGATGATCTCGTACGGCACGGCGCGCTGCTCGGCGCGTGCCACCGTCACCGGGATGCGGGCCGGCCCGCCGGCGCCCTTGCGGGAGCAGCCGGTGGCGACGACCAGGGACAGGGCGGCGACGGCGGTCGTGGTCTTCATCTATTTGTTCAGTCCCGTCGTGTCGGCTTGGATGTGGAGCGGGCTGGCACCGTCGAGCCCGAGGATCCCCGCGTCGTGCGCCAGCTGGGCGAGGGCGATGTACCAGGAGAAGCGGGCCCCGATCGCCTGCGCGCGCGCGCTTGCGAGCGCCGCCTGCGCCGTGAGGAGATCGAGCAGGCTCCCGGCGCCCGCCTTGTAGCGGCCCAGCGCCACCTGCTCCGACTGGGTCGCACTCGCGAGCAGGTCGCCGCTGGTGCGCACCTGCTGGGTGGCGGTGCGGAGGGCGTAGTAGGCGTTGAACACCTCGTAGATCACCTGCTGCTCGAAGCCGCGGGCGCGCTGCGCCGCCGCGTCCGCTGCCGCGGCGGCGGCTCTCACGTTGTAAATCTGCGCCCCGCCGGAAAACAGGGGAATCGAGAGGGTGACGGTCGCCGCGTAGCTGTTCCCGGAGCTCGGGCTCGAGGGCAGGGGGTTGATGAAATAGGTCTCGCCGGCGTTCCCGCCGAGGCTGAGCGACGGCAGCGCCTGCGAGCGCGCCACGCTCACCCGCGCCCGCGCCACCGCGACCTGCGCGCGCTCGGCGGCGAGATCCGGACGCTCACGCACCGCCCGCTCGATGAGCGTGTCGACGCTGTCGCTGATGCCCAGTGGGACCGTCGTGTCGGATGGTAGGGCGATGTCGTAGGGAACGTTCGCCGGTAGTCCCATCGACAGCGCCAGGGCGCCGCGCGTCGTCTGGAGTTGCCCCTCGATCGCTTGGAGCGACAGCCGCGCCTGCGACAGCGCCGTTCTCGCCTGGAGTTCGTCGGCGATCGTCGCGAGCCCGACCCTGTGGCGCTGCTCGGCGGCTTCGAGGTTGGTCTGAGCCTCCCGCAGCGTCGTCTGCTGGGCGGCGAGCAGCGCCTTGGTCCCCAGGTAGTCGAAGTACGCCTGCTCCACCGCGAGGACGACGTTCTGCAGCGTGGCGTTATGGGTCCAGTCGGCGGCGAGCAGCGCCTCGCGCGCCTCGCCGATCACACCCGCGCGGCCCCCGAAATCGAACAGCAGCCACGAGAGGGTGAGCGTCGGGCCGTAGAACTGCTGCTTCACCGCCTGCTGCCCTGCGGAGGAAACCGTCCGGTGGATCGTGGTGACGGCGCCGTTGACGGCCAGGGTGGGGAAGTACTGTCCCTTGGCCGCGCCGTAGCTCGCCGCCGCCGCCCGCGCATCCGCCCATGCCGCGCTCGTCGCCGTGTTGTTCCGCAAGGCGATATCGATCACGTCCGCCAGCTTGAGCTGCGCCACGCGCTCGGCCAGGTCCGGCGGGAGCGCGGGCGGCGGCGCCGGCTTGGTGGCTGCGGTGGCGTCACGCGGCGGTGTCCACAGCACGTTGGGCGCGGGCGCCGTCCCGGCGACGCCGCGGACCCCGGGCGTGCCGCAGCCGAGTGGCAGGGCCGCCCCCCCCAGGGCCGCACCCAGCGTTGCAGCTCGCAACGCGCGGTGCGCGCCGAGGCGGGGGACGGGACGATTCGCTGGCGCAGCAGTCATTAGACTCTGTGCGATAAAGGTTTGGGCGGGGCCGCGGTTCCCATTATACGCATAGCGACGGCCCCGCGTGGAGGCGCCTAATGTCGGAGCTGTCAGGGGAGCGCGTGCGGCTGGATCGCTGGCTCTGGGCCGCCCGCTTCTTCAAGACCCGCGCGCTCGCCGCGGCGGCGATCGCCGCCGGGAGAGTTGCGGTGAACGGGGCGCGGGCCAAGCGCGCCAAGCTCGTCGCCGCCGGCGACCAGCTGCGGGTGCGGCGCGGCCCGTTCGAGTATCGCGTCGTCGTGCGCGGGGTTTCGGAGCGCCGCGGGCCGCCGGCGCAGGCGGCGGCGCTGTTCGCCGAGGATGCCGAGGGCCGGCGGCTGCGGGAGCGACTCGCCGAACAGCTCCGCGTGGCGCCGTCGCTCCGCTATGAGGGCAAGGGCCGGCCGACCAAGAAGGACCGGCGCGAGATCGAGCGACTCCGAGGCGATTGAGCGCCCGGCGGGATGGACCGCCTGCAGCCCGTCAGTCGGCGTGAAGGTCGGGAAACTTGTCGAGGATCGCCGTGACGGTTTTCTTGAGCTCCCCCTCGTACCGCCGCTCGTCGTCCGACACCGCCGCCACACCCTGCCCGCGCCACAGGAGCTGCTTGGTCTTCGGGTCGATCACATCGATGACCACGCTCCCCTCGGTGTACCGGGGCACCTCAGCAGCCCACCAGCGCGGCCGCCAGACGTAGCCGTAATCCCAATACGTGACGTCGAGCTTCTCCTTGGTGGACGCGTAGTACGCCACCGCAAAATCCGGGTTGGTGTCGGCGACGACGTAGCCACGCTGTTCGAACCCCTGCAGGAGATCGCGCCGGAGTGCGCGGTTCGAGACCGAGTTCACGAGCATCGGATCGTTCGACGACTGCGATGAGCCGTCGCGCCGCTCGGGGACCGGCAGGATGCGGAACGTTCGCAGGTTTCCCATGCCCGCGTCGGGGCTGGCCACGGTGCGGACCTGGATTCCCGGTCCGCATGCGGTCAGCGCGAGCGTGAGTGCTGCGATTGCGGTAATCAGGCGTGCGGATTGCATAGTCTCCTCTTGATGGTCAGTGAGGAAGTTCACAGCGGAATACGAGCCGTCGACCGACGTTGCTGACGGTGCCCCATCCGGAGGCGCCGCGCCGAAAAGCAGAGCGCGGCGAGCGCGCGCACGACCAGATAGGCGAGCGGGGAGCACACGACCAACGCGACCTCGAAGCCCGTCAGCGACTTCGCCATCAGCAGCAGGACACGAAACAGATTGCGCTTCACTCTCGGGCAGCCTCCTCGCGCTTCTGCGACAGCGCACGTTCACGATCAGGTACGGGCGGCGCGCTCGAAGAGTTGACCGCGGGCGCGATCAGCGAACCCGGAGCGATGCTCGTATTCGTCGACAGGAGAGAGGCGAATGACGACCAGGAGTTCGGCCGCCGGGTAGAGCGGCCTAGAGGCTCGTGAGGATTCCCACTACCGCCCCTACGAGCACCAGCCACGCCGAGTTGATCCGATATCGCAGCAGCAGCACGCCGCTCACCACCGCGAGGCTCACCGTCGGGAGATCGACGAGCGCGCTCCGGCCGAGCTGCCAGGTGACGACGGCCATGAGCGCGAGCGAGGCGACGTTCACCCCGTCGAGGAACGCTCCCGCCACCGGAGAGCGCCGCAACCGCGGCACGAGCGGCCCGCTCGCCGCGACGAACACAAAGGCGGGAAGAAAAATGCCGAGCGTCGCGACGAGCCCGCCCCGCAGGCCGCCGAGCACGTAGCCGATGAACGTGGCCGTCGTGAACAGCGGTCCGGGCGTCACCTGACCGACCGCGACTGCGTCGATCAACTGTCCCTCCGTAAGCCAGCCCCAGCGCGTCACGAGGTCGGCGCGCAGGAAAGCGAGGAGCACGTAGCCGCTGCCGAACAGCACTGACCCCACCTTGAGGAAGAAGAGGAACAGAGGCCCTAACCCGAACGCCGCGGCTCCGGTCGCCACGCCCGCGGCGGCAATCGGGGCGGCGAGCGGTCCGACGCTGGGCGCGCTCCGCCCGGGTGACGTGCGTTCGCCGGCCCAGCCGAGCAGCGCGATCGCCATCCCCACCGCGCCGAGCACGACGAGCTCGTGAACGCCGGCCGCGGTCGCGGCGACCGCCGCCGCGCCGGCCACCCCCAAGGTGGGCGATTTCACCGCCGCGCGTGCCAAGCCGAGCAACGCCTGTAAAACGATGGCGATGACCACCGGCTTCACCCCGTAGAGGAGCCCCGCCGCTTCGGGCAGTCGGCCGAACCGCACGTATGCCCAGGCTAGCGCCAGCACGATCAACATTGCCGGGACGATGAAGCACGCGCCCGCGACCAGCAGACCGGGCCATCCGGCCCGGCGGTGGCCGATGTGGATCGCGAGCTCGGTGGAGTTCGGCCCGGGGATGAGGTTCGTCGCGCCCAGCAAGTCGAGGAACTCGGCGCGCGTGAGCCAGCCGCGCCGCCGCACGACCTCGTCTTCCATCATCGCGATGTGCGCCGCCGGGCCGCCGAACGAGGTGGCGCCGAGCCTCAGGAACAGGGCGGCGAGCTCGGTAAGCGTTGTCCGTCGTCCGTCATCCGTCATCCGTAGTGCACCGTCTCAACGGATGACGGACAACGGATGACGGATGACAGATTATTCACGACTGGCGACTGAGAACTTTCAGCAGTTGAATCTGTCCCGCGTGATACAGATCGTGCGAGGCGATGCCGTAGATGTGCTGCGCGTTGGTCCAGCGCGACCGCCAGCCGCGCGCGCTGACGCGCGCCGCGGGCAGGCGGGCGATGACGTACCGCAGCAGCCGGTGCTGCTCCTTGAGCAGCGCCACGTCGCGTCGCCAGGCGCTCGCGTCGGTCACCGCCGGCAGGGCGGGCCAGTTGCTGCCCGCGCGTGGGAACGAGAGCGTTGCGTCGTGCGCCAGCCGTCGACGCACGATGTACTTCCAGTAGGCGGTGTGGAGCACCAGCTCCCAGATGTTGTGACGCCCCGCCCCCGGGCCCGGCCGCCACAGCGCCGCCTGCCGCGTGAGGCCGCGGAGCGAGCCCCACAGCGGCGTGCCGTGCCAGGCTTTGTGATCGAAGGCCTGGTCGTAGACGTCCAGCAGCAGCGTGATGCGGGGGTCGCGGGGCATAGGGACTCTGTCGGATCGTTATTCGTCATCCGTCATCCGTAAAGGCGCCACCCATGACGGATAACGGATGACGGACGACGTAGTTCACAGACTGAAGTGCAGTCCCAGCCCCACCGACTTTACGTTCTCGAGGTAGAACTGCCCGTACGGCGCCGGGCCGTCGTACGCCTGAAGTTGCACGCTCAGCCGCCGGCGTGCTTCCGCTCCCGTGCTGTTGGGCTGGAACTCGATGCCGGCCCGCACGCTCCAGCCCGTCTGCCAGGCCCGCTCCTGCGACGACTTGGCGTCGAGCGCGGCGATGAGCCGGCCGTCGCCCAGCCGGCCGAACCGCACGACGCGCGTCGGCAGCCGATACTCGAGGCCCGCGTGCAGCAATCCGGGCTTCAGGTCGGAGGGCTCGTGCCGGATGAGGTACTCGCCGCCCCCGTACGCCCGGAAGCCGCCGAAATCGAACGCGCCGAGCAGCTCGAGCGCCTCGAAGCTCAGGTTCACCCGCGTCGGATTGTTGTTGAGGATGAACTCGTCGCCCAGGTGGGAGCTCTGGTGGTAGATGCGCGCGCGCGCCGAGACCGCGTCGCGGCGATAGGTCACGGGGAATCCGATGACGAAGTCGGTGTTGATGAGATCGTTCGAGGGCGTCTCTTCGTTGAATTGGGAGAACACGCCCGCCGCGACGCTCAGCTGCCAATGGCTCCGGGGACCGCGGACGAGCCCGATATCCTCGCCCAGACCGACGCTCGCGACCTGGCTCGTGACGAGCGGCGACGTGACCCACAGCCACGCGGCGAAGAAATGCGGCTGCTTGGGATCGGCGATGAGCGGCGCGAACAGCTGACCTTGCGGGAGCGGCTGCGGCGGGCCGGGCGAGGCGGCGGCCTGTGCGCTGAGCGGGGACGCTCCCAGGGCGCCGAGCCCGAGCACGACGGCCAGCAGGGCGGGCCGGCGCGGGATCCAGCGCGGTACCGTGGCGCGATAGCGGTCGTAGGACTCCCCGAACGTGCGGCGCAGCGTCGGCTCTTCGTACAGCACGACGAACAGGTGCGTCACGACGGCGAACCCGGCGGCGTAGAGGAACAACACGCGTGCCGCGAGCAGCGTCGCCTCGCCCACGAGGAGCAGCAGCGCGCTCAGGTACATCGGATTGCGGACCCAGCGGTACAGCCCGGTCGCCACCAGCTCGCGCGGGGGATCGAAGGGCGCCGGCGTGCCGCGGCCCACGACGGCGAAATCGCGCAGGCACCGCGCGATGCCGGCGATTCCGGCGCCGAGCGGGAGCAGGCCGAGATAGCGCCACGCCCCGAAGTGCCAGCCGCCGGTCGCGCCGCCCGCCGCCAGCAGGTACGGGATGTACACGAGCACGCTGCCCATGAACAGCAGCGCGAACAGCGCGGTTCGGATGGCGGCCGAGATCAGGGCAGGAATTCCTGCGGGATCGGATGCGCCGGATCCTCTTCGAACCAGATCGCCGAGGCGACCCACCAGCGCTTGCCGTCCCAGAACAGCTGCAGCGCGTTGATCCCGCGCCCCTGCACGGGGCCGTCGGGGGCGCGCCGCTCCTCGTACGTGCTCCACACCTGCGTGATGTTGCCGTACGCGCGCGTGACGCGGTGGATCTCCCGCTCGTAGAAGCCCTCGTGGACGAACTCCGAGTCCGTCGCGTCCACGAACGCCTGGTGGTCCATGACGCGCGCGTAGGGCTGGTTCTTGGCGACGCCGGTGGCGACGAAGCGGAGGTCCGGGATGTAGAGAGAGCGGTCGCGCGACCACTGTCTCGGCTGGCCCGCCGGTCCCGTGATCACGTCGTAGTAGGCCCGGACGATCCCGTCCACGGTCGCCACGTCTTCGGGCCGCGCTGCCGCCGGCGGAACCGCGACATGGTGACTCGGCGACGCCTGCGCGTTGAGGAGCGGGGGAGCGAGGAGCGCCGTCGCGGCGGCGACCGCGAGGACGCGCGGCGAGCGATGTCGCGTCATGGAGAACCTGTCGGCTGGTGGAGACTCCTAAGCTACTGGAGGCCGACCGCGACGCCCAGCCCGATCGCCCCCGCGCCGAGCGCGAGGAGGGTGAGCACACGGGGCAGCGCGAACCTGAGCCATTCCTCGTAGCGCACGCCCCCGGCGGCGGCGAGGATCGCCATCAGCGCTCCGTTGGTGGGCGTGAGCAGCTCGCACAGTCCGCCGCCGTACTGGTAGGCGAGTACCGTCACCTGGCGGGAGAGGCCGAGCAGGTCGGCGAGCGGAACGAGGACGGGCAGTGTGAGCACGGCGTGTCCGCTCGGGCTCGGCACGGGAATGTGCACTACCGCGTGAACCACCATCATGGCGACCGCCGCGAGCGCGAGCGGCAGGTGGGCCACGGGCGTGAACAGACCCTGGACGATCGTGTCCACGATCCGTCCCTCCTCGAGCGTCACAAAGATCGCGCGCGCGAAGCCGATCAGCAGCGCGGCGTAGGCCATGGCGCGGAATCCGGCGACGAACGCAGCGGCGGTGCCGCCCACCCCGAGCCGGCCCGCGAGCCCCGCCACGACGCCCATCGCGAAGAACAACGCCGCCATCTCGTTGAAGCCCCACCCGTAGCGCAGCACGCCGACCACGAGCGCCCCAAACGTCGCGAGCACGAGCGCGAGCACCGTCCCGCGCCGCCGGTCGAGCGGCTCCCCTTCGACGGCCGCGCCGGCGTCCGCCGTCGGCGCGGCGCGCGTGCGCGCCGCATAGCGCGTCGTGCCCCAGATCCAGATCGCGAGCGCGAGGGTGAGGAAAGCGATGCGGAACAACGAGCCCGACAAGAGCGGCAGCTGGGCGAGCTGCTGCGCGATGCCCACCTGGAACGGGTTGACGGGGCTGAACGCCGCTCCCACCGCCGCCGCGCCGAGGCTCATCGCCACCGCGACGACCGGTCGCAACCCCAGCCGCCGGGCGAGCACCAGCACCACCGGCACGAGGGCGATGATCTCTTCCTTCATGTTGTCGAGCACGCCACCCAGGGCGAACGCGAGCGAGACGACTGGGATGACGACGGTCTCCGCGTTCCCGACTCGCCGCACCAGCCAGTCCACCCCCTGGCGCAACGCACCGGTCTCGTCCACGACCGTGAACGCCCCGCCGATGAGAAACACGAAGAAGATCACCGCGGCCGCGTCGGCCAGCCCGCGGGGGATGGCCACGAGCGCGCCGAACGGGGTCACCCGGTGGGGCGGCACGCCGTGGTAGGTGCCGGCGATCACCACGTCGCGCCCGGTCGCCGCGTCGTGCCGGCGGTCGAACTGGCCGGCCGGCAGCACGTAGCTCGCCGCCGCGGCGACGAGCACGCAGCCGCACAACAGCACGAGGGGATGGGGGAACTTCACGCCGTGGGGCGCGCGGCCAGGCGACGGATTTCGTCGAACTCGTGCACTTGCACCCCGCGCGTCGCCTCGCGGGCGGCCCGCACCATCGCGCGCGCGACGGCCTCTGCCCGGATCGGGCGGTACTTGCGCAGTCGCCCGACCAGCACCCATGCAACCAGCGGGCTCACGAGCCCCGCCAATTGCTCCACCGGCCTGCCGGCGGCGCGCTTGCCGATCAGGAACGACGGCCGAAAGATGTGGATGCCGTCGAACTGCAGGCGCTTCACGCCCTCCTCGACTTCGCCCTTCACGCGGCTGTAGAAGATCCGCGATCCAGGGTCGGCGCCGAGCGCGGTGACGAGGAGGAACTGCGCGGTGCGGTGGCGCACCGCGAGGCGGGCCAGCTCCAGCACGTACGTGCAATCGACTTTCCGGAACGCTTCCTGCGACCCCGCCGCGCGGATAGTCGTGCCGAGGCAGCAGAACACGTCGTGCACGCGGGGGAAGTCGGAGAGCCCGGACAGGCGGTCGAAGTCGACCGTGCGCTGCGCGAGCTTCTTGTGGCTGACCGGCAGCTCGCGCCGGCCGATCACGGTCACGCCCTCGTAGCTCTTGTCCTCGAGCAGCAGCCGCAGCACGTGGCCGCCCACGAGCCCCGACGCGCCGGCGACGACGGCGGTGCGCGTCACCGGCTCAGCGCCACGCCGCGAGCAGCGCTCCCATGATCAGCAGATAGGCGAGCTGGTAGCCCGCGTCGATCACCCAGGCGGCGATGGGCTTCTCCGAGAACATGTTGCCGGTCAGCCCGATCGTCGCGGCGAAGCCGAGCCATGCAAGCAGGCCGAGCCACAGCCCCTGAACCACCGTCGTCGAGTTCGTGTAGGACGCGAGCAGCGCCACCACATACGCCATTACGAAATAGCAGAGGGCCGACACGACATAGGCGCGGGTCACCCCGCGCTTCTTCATCTCCGCGATCTTCTCCGGCGTGTACCCCTGGGCCTGCATCCACTGCCTCGCGAACAGGATCGGCGAGTACCAGAAGGCGCCGAGCACGAAGGTGAGGAGCGCGGCGACGAGGACGGCGAGGATGTTGACGTTGGCGGTGGGCATGAGGGCTCCTTTGGGGTCCGCCTAAGCTACGACGGCGCGGCCGGCTCGCCAGCGTCGCCGTCCCGGCCGATCGCCGACGCGTACGTCCATCCCCGGAGGCACGCCCAGAGATAGAGCAGCACGCCGGCGAACCGGACGGCCTCCCCGAGCAGCCGGTCCTGACCGAGGAGCCCCAGACGCCCGAGGAGGTAATTCCAGTCGTGCTCACCGCCCCCGACGAGCGGCAGCTCTTCTGCACGGGCGTCTTTCACGTAGACGGAGACGTTCCAGAGGTTCTGGGCCACCCACCACAGGGCGACGGTGGCGGCGTGCCGGTCGCCACGCCGCGTGAAATACCACACGAACAAGGAAGGCATCAGGAGTTGCATCAGCGTTCCGCCCAGGAAGCCGACGAACTCCCCGAACACGCCGAACAGCGGATGCCCGGCCTCGTGGATCGCAAGGTCGACGCCGTCGAGCCAGCCGAAGTGGTCGGGGTGCAGGGCGAGGAACGCTCCGTACACCGTGAGCGCCGCGGTGAGCGCGCGGCGGGCGCGCCGCTCGGTGACTGCCGCAACGGCGTCCAGGCGTGATCCGGGTGCCTATGACGCGCGCTTCGCCCGGAACGTCCCCCTCAAGAGCACGTCCCCGCCCTCGGGCGGCCGCACCTCGTAGTCGCCGGTCAGCGAGTCGCCCTTCAGCTCCGCGGTGGACGTGGCGACCACGTCCCGCTTCAGCGTGGGGCTGTGATACGGACCCAGCTCCTGGACGAGCTTGGAGCCCGTGATGTCCCGCACGCGGATCGGGACCGGTCCCGCCGTGATGCTCGTGAACGTGAGCGTGCCGCGCAGCGACCCGTCGGGTGCGATCACCATGACGCTCCGCCAGGGAATCCCGGTGTCCGCCACCTGACGGTACGAGCGTCCTTCAAAGGTGCCGACGAATTTCTGGCCCGGCCCGCCGGCCGTCGCCGTGCTCGCCTTGTCACCCGGCGCGCACGCGGCGACGACGAGTGCCGCGCAAAGCAGTGTGCGCATGTAGCGCCTCCCGAAATGGTAGTCTGCGACCCCCCGCCGCGCGGGGAGAGCGGAGTGAGTATGAAGGCTGGCGCCCTTGCCTGCAACCCGCGGGCGCGGTAGCGTGGACGCCGTGCCTCGGTGCCTCTTCTTGGCCGTCAGTTTTTCCGCTGCCCTGTTGGCGTGTGACCGCCGTCCCACGGCGCCCCCGCCCCCAACGCTCCCGGGAGCCGAGGCGTCGGCGAGTCCATACGACGTGCCACCGTACTCGGCCACACCGGCTCCCGACTGGGACACGCTGTTCCATCGTTCGTCCGGCTGGACCGGCGCGGATGCCGCCTACGCGCTGCCGCTCTCGGGCGATTACCGCCCCGGCAGCGGGGACGCGACGCACACCGTCTGGGTCTTCGACGACACGTTCATCGGCGACGTGGACGCGAGCGGGCACCGGCTCCCGGGCACCGCGCTCGTCAACAACACGTTCGCGGTGTTGAACGGCGGCCAGCCCGTGCTCGACCAGATCCAGTTCTACTGGCGAACCGACGCCGCGAGCAATCCCCAGGCCATGGTGAAGCCGAGCACGTGTACGATTTGCTGGTATTGGCCGATCGACGGGATCGCGTTGAGCGGGACGATCTATCTGTACGTGTTGGAGATGGCGCCGGGAAGCGGCGGGGTGTTCAACTTCCAGGTCGTGGGCATCTCGCTGCTGACCACGCCGGCCTCGAGCCCGGTGCCGTTCGACAGCTATACCGCGGTTGACAACACGCCGCTGTTCGCGAACGGCTCCAGCCAGATCTACTTCGGCCAGGCGGTCATGCCTAACACCGCCGCCGCCGGGGCGCCTCGTCCCGACGGGTATCTCTATGTCTACGGCACGCGCAACGATCCGTTCAACAAGAAGCTCGTCGTCTCACGCGTGCTCCCGGGAGACATCGCGAACTTCTCGCAATATCGGTTCTGGGACGGGAAGCGGTGGTCGAAGTTCATCACTCGGGCGGCGTCCCTCACCGACCGTATCTCGGCCGAGTTCAACGTGAGTCCGCTCGCTGACGGTCGCTTTCTCCTGGTGTTCCAGCTCGACGGTCTGAGCCGCGACGTCGCCGTGCGCTACGGCGCGAGTCCGATCGGGCCGTGGGGGAGCGCGATCCCGGTGTATCACGCGCCCGAGCCGGACATCGACCCGGCGAACGTCTACACCTACAACGCGAAGGGCCACCCACACCTGTCGCGGCCGGGCGAGATGCTGATCAGCTATAACGTGAATACGTTCGACTTCAACGAGAATATCAACAACGCCGATATCTACCGGCCGCGGTTCATCCGGCTGCCGCTGCAGTAACGCGTCACTCGACGCGAATCTCGAGCGGCACGATCGTCGTCCCCCAGTGCAGGTACAGCGTAGCGTCCTTCCCGTCCACGACGGGAAAGTAGAACGCCAGCGTTTCCATGTGCGGGCCCTGGCGCGCGGGCACGCGGATGCGCAGCGCGTCCCGGCCCTCGGGGTAGGGGATGTGGAAGACCGGCTGCGCCCGGCTGAAGATGACGGTCCACGCGTCGGGCTCGGGGATCGCCCACAGACTGTAAGTCCCTGCGTCGAGCGGCTTGCCACTGATGTGCACGGGCGCGCTGAACGCGATGGTCGTCGCGGTGTCCGCCCCCGGGCACCACACCTTGCCCCAGGGGACCAGCTTGCCGAACAACTCGCGCCTCCGCGCGACGGGGCGGCTGTAGCGGATCTCGATGCGCGTGCCGCCAACCATCTGGGTCACGCCGCCCCGCTGCGAGAGCGGGATCTGCTGCGCGGCGACAGGGCGCGCCGCGAGAACGACGAGCGCCACCGAGAATCGTCTCACACGCGCCGCCGCTCCAGCCATCGGGCGACGGCGGCGAAGACCACGTAGAACGCCAGAGCCTCGATCGGGGCAGCCGTGGCGCTTGGCGGGGGCGGGCCGAAGAACACGACGGCCTGGACGATCAGCATCACCACGCCGAACACCGGCATCCCGTAGCGGCCGAGGGCGGTGGTCGCGGCCGTGGAGCGCAGATACAAAAACATCCCGCCGAACAGCACCGCGACCTCGAGCAGGAACGCGACGGCGCGGTGGTTCCACAGACCGAGCCCCAGCTTCAGCGTATCGTCGTACAGCGGCAGGTCGGGACGGTGCACGACGAGGTCGAGCACCCAATGCGAGAACACGGCGACCGCGACGAGCAGGGCGACGCGATGCGACGCACCGAACCGGCGGATCAGCCGGTACGCGACGTACGCGCCGAGTGACCACAGCAGGGCGCCGACCAGGCTGTGCGTGTACGGCATGTAGTAGAGGTCCAGCGGATTCGAGGCGGTGATCCCCGGAACGATGCGCACCTTCTCTACGCCGAGCAGCACGAACAGGCTCCAGAACACGTCGAGCAGCTGCACGGCCAGGAACAGCACCCACAGGGGGATGGTCTTCTCGGCGCTCCTGGCGGCGAAGCTCACGCCGTAGTGGCCGACGAACATGGGGGACTCCTTTACCTGCCTGCCGCGGGATCTTGGTGGTAATACTCCTTGAGCTCCGCGTACAGGTCGGGCTCGGCGGCCTGCAGCTGTTGCGGCTTCTCGAAGAAGGCTTCGGTTGCGACCGCGAAGAATTCGGCCGGGTTCGTCGCGCCGTAGGCGTTCAGTACAGTGGGACGGCCCTCGTCCGCGTCGCGCCGCAGCTGCTCGTAATGCGCCGCCAGGACGCGCCCCCAGGTCCGGAGCAGGGAAGGCGACTCCAGCACTGGCGTACCGCCGCCCATGCCATCCTCCTGGTCGAGCTGGTGGGCGAATTCGTGTAGCACGACATTGTCGCCGTCCGCCGGGTTCGACGCGCCGGAGCGTACGTCATCCCAGGACAGGACGACCACCCCGTCCTGCCAGGACTCTCCTGTTTCCGGCACGGCGACCGGTTGGATGCCACTCGAACGGTAGCGGACCACGTGCTTGGGCACGAACGCCGTCGGGTAGACAAGAATGCGATCGACCGTCGGGTAGCATGGCCCGTCGAGGTGGAGCAGCAGCAGACAGGCGTGCGCCGCGATTGTGACTTTCATCTCGTCCGTGATCGCGAGCCCGCCGCAGCCCTCGAACGCCTTGTCGTGCACGAACACCTGGATCAGTCGCAGCAGGCGTTTGCGATCCTCGGTCGAGAGGCCGCGCGCGAGCGGGACATTCCGGTCGACGATCGCGCTCCATCCGTCGGGGATCGGTTCGTCGCGGAGCCGGACCCTGTCCCGCGAGCGGACGAGCGGCAGGACGGAGCGCGCGAGCACCACAGCGCCGGCAAGGATCGCGGCCGCCGCGAGGATGACGGCAACGCCCGTTAGGGCGTCACCCACCGAACACCTCCAGCGCCACCTCCACCCGCCCGAACGGCGCGCTCACCTGGATGCCCTGCACGGCGCCCTTCACCTGCTGGAACATCTCGCGCGCGATCGCGACGCCCTCGGCGAGCGCCGCCTCTTTTCCCTTCTCCTGCGCCTGCTTCATGCGGGCGAGCACCGTCTCGGGGACCGACACGCCGGGCACCTCGTTCGCAAGGAACTCGGCGTTCCGGAGCGACACGAGCGGCCAGATCCCCGCGACGATCGGGATCCGGAACTGCTCCACCCGCTTGAGAAAGTCCGCGAGCTGCTTGGGATCGAACACCGGTTGTGTCACGGCGAAGTCCGCCCCGGCGTCCACCTTCCAGGCGAAGCGCGACAACTCGCGGTCGAGATCGATCGCCGCCGGGTTCACGCCCACGCCGATCGCGAACTCCGTCGGCTGGCCGATCGGGTTGTTTCCCGGGTCGAGCCCGTGGTTCAACCGATAGACCAGATTGGTGAGCCCGATCGCGTCGATGTCGAACACCGCCGTAGCGTCGGGATACGGGCCCATCTTGGGCGGGTCGCCGGTGATGATGAGAATGTTGCGCAGTCCCGCCGCCGCCGCCCCCAGCACGTCCGACAGCATGCCGAGCAGGTTGCGGTCGCGGCAGGAGTAGTGGGTCACGGTCTCGATCCCCACCTCGCGCTGAATCATGATAGAGGAGAGCAGCGCGCCCATGCGGCTCTGCGCGCGCGGGCCGTCGGGCACGTTGACCGCGTCCACACCCGCGGCCTTCAAGGCCCGGCACTGCGCGAACATCGGCGCCGGATCGACGCCGCGCGGCGGCACGATCTCCACGCTGGTGACGAGCTGGCCGGCCGCGAGCTTGGCGCCGAAGCACGACCGCCTGGCGAGCGGCACCGCTGCGACGCCCGCCGGCGGCGCCACCGCCTCGCGCGACACCACCACCGGCTGGTGGCGCGGCACGACGCTCGCCACGTAGTCGCGGATCTTCTTGATGTGCTCGGGGGTCGTGCCGCAGCAGCCGCCCACGATGCGCGCGCCGGCCTCGATCATGCGGCGCGCGTAGCTCGCCATGTACTCGGGGGACGCCAGGTAGATCTTCCGGTCGCCCACGTCCTTCGGGAGCCCCGCGTTCGGCACGGCGGAGATGGGCCGGTCGGTGACTTTCACCATCTTCTCCACCGCCTCGAGCACGCCCGCAGGGCCCACGGAGCAGTTCACCCCGATCACGTCCGCACCCCATTCGGCGAGCTGCTGCGCGAACGTTTCGGGCGCGGTACCATAGTGCGTGAGCCCGTCGTCGCCGATCGTCATCTGCGCGATGACCGGCAGGTCGGACAGGCTGCGCACGGCGCGCAGCGCTTCATGCAGCTCGTCCACGTCAGAGAAGGTCTCGAGGATGAACCCGTCGACGCCGCGCCCTCCCGCCACGAGGCCCGTCACCTGGCGCTGGAAGTGGGCGAACGCCTCCTCGCGCGCCAGCGCGCCGAACGGCTCGATCCGCACGCCGAGCGGCCCGATCGCGCCCACCACGCTGGTCTGCCCGCCGCTCGCCGCCCGGGCCAGCTCGGCCGCCGCCTGATTGATCTTCTCGGTGTCGTCCGCGAGGCCGAAGCTGCCGAGCTTCGCCGGGTTCGCGCCGAAGGTGTTCGTCTCGAGGATCTCGGCGCCGGCGCGCACGTACGCGGCGTGCACCTCCTGGACGAGCTTCGGCTGCTTCAGGTTCAGCTCGTCGTAGCAGACGTTGAGGAAAAAGCCCTTGGAGTAGAGCATCGTGCCCATGGCGCCGTCGAGCACGTGGACTTTCCCGTCGTTCAGGAGATCGCGCAGAGTAATCGTCATCCGTTTTCCGTCATCCGTCGTCCGTAAGAGCAAAGCCCGTCGCAGCGAGCAAAGCCGCAACGGGCCGGCTTTTTAGCGGATTGTTTTACGTGGCCGCAATACGCCGCAAATCACCACGGAACCGATTGTTGTGGTAATCTAGCAGCCGTTAGGTTTAGCGCCATGCCCGACCTTCTCGCCGCCCGCTCCCAGATGGGCGTGTCGCTCGCCTTCCACATCGTGTTCGCCGTCATCGGCATCGCCATGCCCGTCATGATGGTCGTGGCGGAGCGGCGCTGGCGGGTGACGGGACACGAGATCTACCTCGATCTCGCGAAGCGCTGGGCGAAAGGCACCGCCATCCTGTTCGCCGTCGGCGCCGTCTCGGGGACGGTGCTCTCGTTCGAGCTGGGCTTGCTCTGGCCAGGGTTCATGCGGTTCGCCGGACCGATCATCGGCATGCCGTTCTCGCTCGAAGGGTTTGCGTTCTTCACCGAGGCGATCTTCCTCGGCGTCTACCTGTACGGCTGGGACCGCGTGTCGCCCAGAGCGCACCAGTGGGCCGGGGTCGCCGTCGCCGTGAGCGGCGCGGCGTCGGGGATCTTCGTGGTGATCGCGAACGCGTGGATGAACGCGCCCACCGGCTTCGAGGTGGTGAACGGGCAGGTGGTGAACGTCCACCCCATCGCGGCGATGGCAAACGCCGCCGCCCTGCCGCAGACACTACACATGACGCTCGCCGCGTACGCGGCGACCGGCTTCGCCGTCGCGGGGATCCACGCGTTCCTGCTGCTCAAGGACCCCGCCAACGCGTTCCATCGCCGCGCCCTCGAGATCGCGCTGCTCGTGGGCGCGCCTGCGGCGGTGCTGCAACCCCTGTCGGGCGACCTGGCGGCGCGCCACCTCGCCCGTCACCAGCCGGTGAAGCTCGCCGCGGCGGAGGCGCTCTTCACGACGCAACGCGGCGCGCCCCTCACCATCGGCGGCTTGCCCGATGTGGCGACGGGCGAAACCCGCTTCGCCATCAAGATCCCTTACGCCCTGTCGCTGCTCGCCTTCCACGATCCACAGGCCGAAGTGAAGGGGCTCGATGCCGTGCCGCGCGAGCTCTGGCCCAAGGTGTCCGCCGTGCACTTCTCGTTCGACCTGATGGTGGGGCTCGGGAGCTATCTGGCGCTCGTCGCCCTGTGGGCGGGATGGCTCGCCTGGCGCCGGGGCGATCTCGCGCACAACCGCTGGCTGATGCGCGCCATCGCGCTCGCGACCCCGATGGGCTTCATCGCGATCGAGGCGGGCTGGATGGTCACCGAGCTGGGGCGGCAGCCGTGGGTGATCTACGGCGTGATGAAGACGCGGGACGCGGTGACGCCGATGCCGGGGCTCATCGTCCCGTTTCTCACGTTCACGCTGCTGTACTGCTTCCTCGGCGTGATCGTGGGCTGGCTGTTGTACCGGCAGATCCTTCGTAGTCCCGACGTCCCGGAGTGGCGGGGGTTCTACATGCCGGCGGGGAGCAGGGAGCCGGGAGCAGGGAGCGGGGGATGACGCTCGCGGACATTCTCGCCGGAATCATTTTCGTGGCGCTCAACGCCTACGCGTTGCTCGGGGGCGCGGACTTCGGGGGCGGCGTGTGGGACCTGCTCGCACGCGGGCCCCGCCAGGAGCGCCAGCGCGAGCTCATCGCCGACGCGATCGGCCCGGTATGGGAGGCGAACCACGTCTGGCTCATCCTCGCCATCGTGCTGCTCTTCACCTGCTTCCCACCGGCGTTCGCGTTGCTCGGCACGCGGCTCCACATCCCGCTCTCCCTCGTGCTCATCGGGATCGTGCTGCGGGGCTCGGCGTTCACGTTCTGGCGCTACGGGGGGGGCGCGCACGGCGACCGAGAGCAGCGCCGCTGGGGCTTGCTCTTCGCCGTGGCGAGTCTGATCACGCCGCTGCTCCTCGGGGCCACGGTTGGTGCAATCGCATCCGGACGGTTGGGGGAGGGGGGACGGGGGACGGGGGACGGGTTCTACGCGACCTACGTCGCGTCGTGGCTGAATCCGTTTGCCCTAGCGGTAGGCCTGTTCGCGCTCGTCGCCTTCGCGTTCCTGGCGGCGGTGTATCTCACCCTCGAAGCGGAGGGGGAGCGAGAGCTCGCCGAGGATTTCCGCCGCCGCGCGCTTGCCGCCGGCGCGGGGCTGTTCGTGGCAGCCGTCCTCGTCCTGGTGCTGGCGCTGCGCTACGCGCCGCTCGTGCGCGACGGGCTGATCTTCGCCGCGTGGGCGGTGCCGCTGCACCTGCTCACCGCCGCCGCGGCGATCACGGCGCTCGTGGCGCTGTGGTACCGGCGCTGGCGCGCCGCCCGCCTCGCCGCCGCGGTGCAGGTGTCGCTGATCCTGTGGGGGTGGGCGCTCGGGCAGTACCCCTACGTCCTCCCGCCCGACCTGACGATTGCCGCCGCGGCCGCGCCCGCCGCCACACTGCGCCTCGTGCTCGGCGCGCTGGCCGTGGGTGCGGTAGTGCTGTTGCCGTCGCTCTACTATCTGTTTCGGGTGTTCAAGGGGCGTCATCCGTCGTCCGTCATCCGTCATCCGTCGTGAGCGACGACACGCCGTTACGGATGACGGACAACGGATGACGGAAGACGCTACTCGTGTCCCTCCAGCAACACGCGCACCGCCGCGTCCGTCGCGAGCCCCGCGATCTCGACGGTTTTCCGGCGCCCGGCGGCGCCGGCGGCGATCGCCACGGCGCTCCGCGATACGCCGAGTCGCTCCGCGAGGAAGCGCACCAGTTCAGCGTTGGCGGCACCGTCCACGGGCGGCGCGGCGACCCGGATCCTGATCGCGTCCCCGTGTCGGCCGGCGACCGCCGTGGTGCGAGCGCGCGGTGCGACGTGCACGACGAGCGTGGCCATCAGAGCGCCGCCACGAAGGCGAGCAACATGCGCTCGAGCACGTAGAGCAGCAGCCACGCCGCGAGCGGGCTCCAGTCGAGCGTTCCCATGGTGGGCAACAGACGACGGATCGGCTCGACGAACCAGTCGGTGAGGGCGTAGGCGGGGCGCATCCAGCGGGCGTAGCGGAAGAACCCGAACCAGCTCGCGATCACCCGCAGCATCAGCGCGGCGACCAGGACCCAGTAGGCCAACGGGATCAGCAGGAGGACCACGCCGCGCGGGCCGTTCGCGACCGACCCGACGACCGACCCCACGGTGTGGATGATCCAATCGAGCAGCGACAGCAGCAGCACGCCGCCCGCCGCTACCACCACGACCAGCCACCAGCCGGCGTGCACCGGGTTGCCGCCCAGGCGGACCAGCCGGCGCTCGACCGGGCGGAGCACCGGCTCGGTCGCGCCGCGGAGTGCCCGGCCGACCGGTCCGAAGGGCGACAGGCGCTTCGTCCGGACCAGCCAGGAGGCGAGCGCGACGAGCGCGCTGAGGACGAACAGGGAAAAGACGCCGTAGCGCACGACGACCTGGAGCTCGGGCATGGCCTAAGTCTAAGGCCTGAACGCCGCGACGGCGTCGGTCTGCGCGAACCCCGCGGCGGGGCCGCCGCCGATCACGTACAGCGTGCCGGCGAGCGTGGCCGCGCCCAGCCCGTGGCGCCCCGCCGGGAGCGCGGCGGCCACGCTCCAGCGGTCCGTGGTCGGGTCGTACACCTCGTGGTTCGCGAACACCGCGCGGCGCGTCTCGCCGCCCACGGTGTGGATGCTGCCGTCGAGGACCGCGGCCGCGAGCCCGCCGCGCCGGCTCGGCATCGGCGCCTTCGTGGTCCAGCGGTCGGTGGCGGGGTCATAAGCTTCGACCACGTCGTAGTTGCGATCGGGGTCGAGGGGCCGTCCGCCGATCGCGTACACGATTCCGGCGATGGCGGCGGCGGCGAGGTGGTCGCGCGGCGTGGGGATCGGGGCGGCGTTGCGCCAGCGGTTCGCCGCCGGATCGTAGATGGCCGTGGAGTCTACCAACCGGCGCCCGGCGCCCCACCCGCCCACCACGACCAGCCGGCCGTCCACCGCTGCCGCTCCCGACGCGCCGCGCGGCGCCGGCAGGGGCGCGCGCGCCTCCCACCGGTTCACGTCCTCGCGGTAGGCCCAGAGCGTGCGCTCGGGGATGAAGCTCTGGCCCGACAGCCCACCGACGGCGTAGAGCGTGTCGCCCGCAACGGCGAGCGGCATGTGGTGGCGGGGGGCGGGCAGATCGGCGATGCGCTCCCAGCGATTCGTCGCGGGGTCGTATCGAAACGCGGCAGCGGTGGGGTGGTTGGACCGGTCGATCCCGCCCGCGACGTAGATCTTCCCGTCGAGCGCCGCGGCGCTGAGCTCCTGGATCGGCTCGGGGAGCGGCGCTGCCGGAGACCAGCGGCCGTCACCCTGGGCGAGGGTGACAGCGGCGATGAGCGGGAGGGTAGCAAGGCGCATGGGGTTGACGAGGGATTGACGGTACCGCGCCAAGCTAACCGCCATGTTGAAGCTCGCCAAGGTGAGCCAGGCCCTGCTCGGTCAGCACCTTGAGCGGCGGATCCGGTTGATCAGAGGGGACAGGGTCATGCTGGACAGCGATCTGGCCGAGCTCTACGCGGTGTCGACGAGGCGTCTCAACGAGCAAGTCCGGCGGAACCTCAGCCGCTTTCCACCCGACTTCATGTTTCAGCTGACCGAGGAGGAGACTGCCGCTTTGAGATCGCAAATTGCGATCTCAAACACAGTACGAGGTGGTCGGCGCTACCGGCCACTTGTCTTCACTGAGCAAGGCGTGGCGATGCTGTCGAGCGTCCTGCACAGCGAGCGGGCGATTCTCGTGAACATCGCTATCATGCGGGCGTTCGTTCGGCTGCGCCAACTGCTCGCGACACACAAGGACCTCGCGCGCAAGCTCGATGAGCTCGAGAAGAGGTATGATAAACACTTCGCCGTCGTGTTCATGGCGATCCGAAAGCTGATGGCGCGGGCGGAGCCCCCGCGCAGGAGGATCGGGTTCTAGTGAGAGCCCTTGATCCAGATCGTTGTGATCTTCGTGTCGGGCAGGAATAGATCCTCCGCTTTGACGCGCGCTCCCGGTTCTCGATGTTGTGTACAGGCCTCGGGAGGGACCACGAACGTGAGGCCGCGCAGCGATCGCTGGAAGAAGAAGACGCATTCTTTACCCCCGGAGATCATGGCGAGATCCCGGTGCGCGACGAGAAGATCCGCGGCTTTCGATCCGACGCCGAACCCATCGGCTGTCCGCGGCGTCGAGTCGGAGATCTCGATGAGTCGCACCTTGCTGGCCGGCAACGTGTCGTACATGCGTGCGACGATGCGCGACTCCCCAACTCTCAGTGCGACTACTGGTTCGCCCTTTCTCTCCAGTATCCACACGTACAACATGCGTGGGCACCGTTGGCGGAGCTGATCAAGCGTCTCGCCGATTACCAGCGGGCCGAGTGAATCGCCCGTGATAACGGGCGTCTGTGAAGCACAACGGGGAATCGCGGTTGCTTCCCAGGGAATCTTTGCTGCCACATACGCGGCGGAGGGGCGAGGCCACGTGACGGACGTCGCAGCGAAGAATGCGCTGTCCGATACCACGGCAGGCCCCGCGCCGGCACGCGCAGCAACCTCGGCGGGGGTAGGGGGCTCGAGGTAGATCCGAACGACTCTGGCATCCAAGACCGCTGTTTCCGGAGGATCTCGCACTGCGAGCGGTAGTCAAGGTCGAAGAACTCGCCGGGGAAGGGCGGGAAACGTGACCTCGACAGTCGTGCACTCTTCCGCTCCCCCATTTAACGTGCCTTGGCCGTACCGCGCTTTGAACTCTCCGTAGGTTGAGCCTGCGCCAAGGCCGCCCGGTCCGCGAATCCCCGTATCGGATAGAGCGAGGCTCCCAATCTTGCTAAGGGGGAGTGTGTCTTCGAGGTAGCGTGTGAGAATCGCGGATCCTAGGGCGACAGCCACGACGGGCGACCACCGGTCCCGCGGCGCGTAATAAGACCAGAGTCGGAGTGTGTGAGGGCACACACGCAGCAGTTCGCTGAGCGTCATGCCTGGGCGCACCGGTCCGACCGAGTCGCGCGTCAGCGCTGGAGCAACGTTGCGACAGCGCGGAGCCTGGGCGTGGAGTCGGCCGCTTTGAAACGCGCGCCACTCCCCAAACGCCTCTCGCGGTTCGGGCCACCTCGTACTCGCTACCCTGAGGAAAACGGAGTCGGGTACCGTGTCACGTTGTTGAGGGGCAAGCTGACGGGCCGGGATTGCGAGGAGGGCCAACCATACGGCTGCGGCTCGGTTCATGCGAACGCCGCCGCCACGATCCGCGCCTGCTCCGCCTGGTGCGCGGCCGCCGGCCAGTGTGCGCTCCCGACGACATGGCGCCAATAGTTGGAACGGCAGCAGCAGTCTCATGAACGCCCGACGAGGGCGGGTTGCGGAACGCCTACCGCTCGACGGTCCAGGTCCCCTCGCGGCCGAGCAGCGCCCCGAGGTCGGCGGGCTCGCGCCCGAAGCCGGCGGCCCGCGCTTGCGCGTACAGCTCCCGCTCGTAGGACGTCGCGGGGTTGCAGTACAGCACGCCGAGCGCCACGGGAAAGGCCGGGGGCTCGAGCGCGACGAGCAGCTGTGCCAGCGCGCGGTTCGTCTCGTCGTGCACCAGGATGTCGTGGAGCGGGACACCGGCGTCACCCACCGGCACGACCTCGAGGGCGAGTGTTCCCGGCGTCAGTCGCAGCCCCCGCTCCTCGCTCGGTCCGAAGACGAGCGGCTTGCCGTGCTCCACGTGAAGCTGCGTGTCGGGCGCCACGTTCTTCGCGGTGAAGTGATCGAACACCCCGTCGTTGAAGACGACGCAGTTTTGGAACACCTCGACGAAGGACGCGCCCCGGTGCGCGTGGGCTCGCTTCAAGAGCGCCACGACGTCGGGCTGCTGGGTATCCACCGCCCGGGCGACGAACCGCGCCCCGGCGCCGAGGGCGAACGCGCAGGCCGACACGGGGTACTCGACCGAGCCCTGCGGCGTCGAGGGTGAGCGCGTCCCCCGCCGCGACGTCGGCGAGTACTGCCCCTTGGTGAGCCCGTAGATCTCGTTGTTGAAGAGGATGATCTGAAGGTCGACGTTGCGGCGCAGCACGTGCAGCATGTGGTTGCCGCCGATCGAGAGGCCGTCGCCGTCGCCCGTGACGACCCACACGTCGAGCTCGGGATTGGCGAGCTTGATCCCCGTTGCGATCGCCGGCGCCCGCCCGTGGATGGTGTGGAACCCGTACGTCGACAGGTAATATGGGAACCGCGCCGCGCAACCGATCCCTGAAACGAACACCGTCCGCTCGCGCGGCGCGCCCAGCTCCGCCAGGGCCTTTTGGACTGCCTTCAGAATCGCATAGTCCCCGCACCCGGGGCACCACCGGACCTCCTGGTCCGACGCGTAATCCTTGGGCACCAATTCGGCGTCGGTGATCGTCGTGACTGTCATCGGGGCTTGCTCCGATGGACGGACTCGATCGCATCCACGATCTCCGCCACCTTGAATGGTTTTCCCGCCACTTTGCTCAGCCCTTCCGCCGGCACGAGGTAGGCCGCCCGCAGCAGATGCACGAGCTGCCCGGTGTTCAGCTCGGGGACGAGAATCCGCCCGAACCGCTGCAGCAGCTCGCCGAGGTTGCGCGGGAACGGGTTCAGGTAGCGGAGGTGAATGTGCGAAACGTCGAGCCCATCCGCGCGCGCTTCGCGGACCGCGCGATGGATCGCGCCGTACGTCGAGCCCCAGCCCACGACTGCGACCGCGCCGTCGTCGTCTCCGAGCGCCACGCGTTGGGGCGGGATGTCGTTCGCGATCCCGGCGATCTTCGCCGCGCGGGCGCGGGTCATCCGCGCGTGGTTGTCGGGATCGTAGGAGATGTGCCCCGTATCGTAGTCCTTCTCGAGCCCGCCGATGCGGTGCTCGAGCCCCGGCGTGCCCGGTACGGCCCACGCCCGCGCCAGGGTCGCCGGGTCGCGGAGCAGCGGGTGGAAGCCCGCCGGGTCGGTCCGGAACCGCACGGGGAAGCGCGGCAGGGCCGCCGCGTCGGGAAGGCGCCACGGCTCGGCGGCGTGAGCGAGGTAAGCGTCGGAGAGCACGATCACCGGCGTCATATACGTCGTCGCGATCCGTACCGCCTCGATCGCGACGTCGAAGCAGTCGACGGCCGTCGCCGCGGCGATCACCGCCAGTGGCGCGTCCGCGTTCCGGCCGTGCACCGCCTGAAACAAGTCGGACTGCTCGGCCTTGGTGGGCATGCCGGTGGAAGGCCCGGCCCGCTGGGAGTCGACCACGACGATCGGCAGCTCGGTGGCGATCGCGAGGCCGAGCATCTCGGTCTTCAGCGCCATCCCGGGGCCGGAGCTGGACGTCACGCCGAGGGCTCCGGCGTAGGCGGCGCCGATCGCGGCGCCGATGGCGGCGATCTCGTCCTCCGCCTGAAACGTGATCACGCCGTGCGCCTTGAGATTCGCCAGGGTGTGCAGCAGGAGCGAGGCGGGCGTGATCGGATACCCCGCGAAAATCATCTTCTCGAGCCCTGCCCCACGCATGCCGGCGATGAGACCCCAGGCGAGCGCCTCCGTCCCGCTCACGGTGCGGTAGCGCCCCGGCGGGGCCGGCGCACTCGGTACCGTGTACCCCACCAGCTGCTCCGACATCTCGGCGGTCTCGCCGAACGCGTGGCCGGCGTTGAGGGCCGCGACGTTGGCCTGGGCGAGCTCGGGCCGGTCTGCGAACTTGCGGCGCAGCCAGTCGATCGTCACCTGCCGGTCGCGGCCGTACATCCACAGCATCAGGCCCAGCGCCCACATGTTGCGGCAGCGGTGCGCCTCCCGGGTCGAAAGCCCGAAGGCCTTGACCGCTTCCGTCGTGAGTCGCGTGATGTCGAAGGTGAGCACCTGGTAGGGAGCGAGGGAGCCGTCCTCGAGCGGGTTGGCCGGGAATCCCGCCTTGGTGAGGTTGCGCTCGCTGAAGGCGCCCGTGTCCACCAGGATGCTCCCGCCGAGCCGGAGATCTTTCAGATCGACTTTGAGCGCGGCGGGGTTCATGGCCACCAGCACGTCCACGGCGTCGCCCGGGGTCATGATGTCGCCGGCGCCGAACTGGATCTGGAACGCCGAGACGCCGTAGGTCGTCCCGGCGGGAGCGCGGATCTCGGCGGGGAAATCGGGGAAGGTCGTGAGGTCGTTGCCGGCGAGGGCCGTTTCCACCGTGAAGCGCGAGCCCGTCACCTGCATCCCGTCGCCCGAGTCTCCCGCGAAGCGGATGACGACGGATTCGCGCGCCTGCCGAGCCCGACGAGCCGGGGCCGTAGCCATTGGAGAAAAACTTAGCGTGCCTGCACTCGGGCAGGGTAGGGCGGCTGGGCTTACGGGCTGAACGCCGCCGCCACGATCCGGGCCTGCTCCGCCTGGTGCGCGGCCGGGTAGCCCTCGGCCGGGCTCGAGCGCTCGGGGCGCCCGACGTCGCGCACCACTACGTCCGGGCTCACGAGCTCCTGCAGCTGCGGCCGCATGAACTTCTGCGGCCCCATGTTGCGCGGCTCTTCCTGCACCCAGACGATCTCCGTGATGCCCGGGTACCGCTTGATCAGCTCGGCGAGCTCCGGGGCGGGGAAGGGATAGAGCAGCTCGACGCGACCGATCGCCACATGAGCGGCTTGCGGGCGGAGCGGCGAAACCAGCAGATCGTAGTACACCTTCCCGCTGCATAGCACCAGCCGGGTCGCGCTGCGGCGCGCGTCGCCTTCAGCGTCGTCGAGCACCGGCCTGAAGGCCCCGCTCGCCAGGTCCTCGAGCCGCGACGTCGCCTGGGGCAGTCGCAGCAAGCTCTTCGGCGTGAAGAGGACGAGCGGGCGCAGCTCCGGGTGCCGTGCCTGGCGGCGCAACAGGTGGAAGTACTGCGCGGGCGTCGTGCAGTTCGCGATGCGGATGTTCCCGTCCGCGCCGAGCGCGAGGAACCGCTCGATCCGGGCGCTCGAGTGCTCCGGGCCCTGGCCCTCGTAGCCATGCGGCAGGAGCAGCGTGAGGCGCGAGGTCTGCCCCCACTTTGCGAGCCCGGCGATGAGGAACTGGTCGATGATCACCTCGCCGCCGTTCGTGAAGTCGCCGTACTGCGCCTCCCACAGCACCAGCGCCTCGGGCGCCGCGGCGGCATAGCCGTACTCGAACCCGAGACAGGCGAACTCGGAGAGCGGGCTGTTGTGCAGCTCGAACGGCGCGCGGGCGCCGGGGAGGTTCTGAATCGGCGCGTAGCGTTGCCCGGTCACCGTGTCGTGCAGCTCCAGATGCCGCTGGCTGAACGTGCCACGCACCGTGTCCTGGCCGGTGAGCCGGATCGCGGTACCCTCGCCGAGCAGCGAGGCGAACGCGAGCGCCTCCGCGTGCGCCCAATCGATGCCGCCCTCGGCGAGCGCAGGCCGCCGCCGCTCGAGTTGCCGCTTGAGCTTGGGATTCACCGTGAATCCCGCCGGGACCTGTAGCAGCTGCTCGTTCAGGCTCGTGACGAGCGGCGCTGCCACCGCGGTGTCGGGCTCGGCCATCGCCTGCTGCGCCCCCGAGATCCGCTGCGGCTCTTCGCCGGCTCCCCCCCCCGCCCCCCCTTCCGCGAGGTGGGCCTTGAGCGACTGCTGGATCTCCGCGAGCTGCTGATAGGTCCGCTCCGCCTCGGCCTCCGCCTGCGCGGCGTCGAGCACGCCCTCGCGGGCGAGCT
>Ga0209266_1000068_pt1 | contig 87338 bp, 68 predicted proteins | sample GraSoiAngelo_132_FD_185889 | JGI IMG/M metagenome (GOLD analysis project Ga0209266, IMG submission 185889) | Grasslands soil microbial communities from the Angelo Coastal Reserve, California, USA - 14_0929_02_40cm (SPAdes) (version 2) | ecosystem: Environmental > Terrestrial > Soil > Grasslands ...
TTGGGGCTCGAGCTCGAGGGTGCGGGCCACGAGGTCGGGTAGGGCCCGCAGCTCCGCGACGAGTCGCTGGCCGTCCTCGACGTCGAGCTGCTCGCGCCGCCGGCCGAGGTGGAGCCCGAGCAACAGCAGCGCCACGACCTGCGACGTGAACGCCTTGGTGGACGCGACCCCGATCTCCGGGCCCGCGTGGAGATAGATCCCGCCGTCCGCTTGGCGAGCGATCGAGCTGCCCACGACGTTCACGAGCCCGACCACCATGGAGCCCGCCGCGCGCGCCGCGCGGATCGCCTCGAGCGTGTCCGCGGTCTCGCCCGACTGCGAGATCGCGATGGTGAGCGTGCCGGCCACCCGCAGCGGTCGGCGGTAGCGGAACTCTGAGGCATACTCGACCTCGACCGGAATCCCCGTGAGTTCCTCGAGGATCGAGCGGCCGACCAAGCCGGCGTGCCAGGACGTGCCACATGCAACAATCACGATGCGCCGGATGCGCGCGCACTGGCCGGGCGACAGGTTGAGTCCGTTCAGTCGGGCCGTGCCGTCCACCCCCACGAGCCGCCCGCGCAGCGTGTGCCTGATCGTTTCGGGCTGCTCGCAAATCTCCTTGAGCATGAAGTGCGCGTGCGACCCGAGCGCCAGGGTGTCGAGATCCCAATCGAGGTCGTCCACCGAGCGATCCTGAGGGTGCGCGTCGCAGTCCAGCACGCGGTAGCCCTCGGGCGTCAACACCGCCACGTCGCCGTCGTCGAGATAGACGACCGACCGAGTATGCGCGAGGACGGCGCTCGCGTCGGACGCCACGAGGTACTCGCCGACGCCGACGCCGATCAGGAGCGGCGAGCCGGCGCGCGCCACGACGATCTTTTGCGGGTCGGCGTCCGAGATCACGGCGAGACCGTACGTCCCGTCCACGCGCGCCAGCGCAGCGATGACCCGCTCCTCGAGCGTGTCGCCGGGCGCGGCTTCGATCAAGTGAGCGAGCGTCTCCGTGTCCGTCTCGGTCGCAAAGCGGTGGCCCGCCCGCTCGAGCTGCGCTCGCAGCAGATCGGCGTTCTCGATGATGCCGTTGTGCACCAGCGCGAGCGCGCCGGTGCAGTCGGTGTGCGGGTGGGCGTTCCGCTCGGTGGGTGCACCGTGAGTCGCCCAGCGCGTGTGCCCAATGCCGCAGGTCCCGTGTACCGGGTCCTGCGCGAGCCGGTCTCGAAGGGCCGCGATGCGACCCGCGAGTTTCCGAGTCTCCACGCCCCGGCCGTTCAGCACGGCCACGCCGGCCGAGTCATAGCCCCGGTATTCGAGGCGCGTCAGCCCATCCAGCAGCACGGCCACGGCGTCCCTCGGCCCGACGTATCCCACAACGCCGCACATCGCTCAGGCCCTCTCGGGATGGCGCTCGGCCGATATGCGCTCGAGCAGTGGCTCACTGGTGATCGCGAGGCCGAACCGGGCAAGCTGCGCCAAGGTGCCGTCGCGCACGCCCCGCAGCACGTCGTCAGGCGTCTGGAGGGCGGCGCCGCACCACTCGCAGGTCGGGGGCGACGACGGTCCGGCGGGTCGCCGCGGCGTCCCGCCGTTCCAGCCCAGCGCTCGACAGCGCCTGCACAGCATGCGCGAGGTCTCCATACCGTGAAACGCCCCAGGCGCCACGCGCTTCAAGTTTGAGGCCCGGACGCGCGCGAGCCGGGGCCGTGGTGCATAGCGCGCGGGGCGCCAAGGTGTTACGACCCCGTGGCAGGCCCGCGCTGCCGCGCCCCCGGCGGTGCAACCGTTGCGCGAGCGCGGCACCTCGCCGCGCTTCGGGGCGCGGCACCGCCCCGCCCGCAGGCTCGGCAGGCCGAGCCGCTGCGGCCTCAGGCTTGCAGGTCAGAAGGCTTGGCGCCCTCCCGACGTCGTTCACGCATCGCCCGGGGGAATCGGATGACCGATCGAATGCCCGCGGCCGGGGTGTCGCTGGCGCTCCTCGCAGGAGATCGCGACGGAGCTACGCACTGGCTGGAAGGCCTGCTCGAGTCCGGCGGATACGGAGTACTCCGCGAGCGCACGGGCCGCGATGCGCTGCAGCGGGCGCGCGCCACTCGCCCGGACCTGATCATCGTCGACGCGGAGCTGTCGGACCAAGCGGGGGTCGAGCTGTGTCGCGCCTTGCGCGCGGATCCCCGCGTCACGACTAGCACGCCCATCTTGCTGGCGGCCGGCGAGCCCTGCACGCGGGAGCGCCGGCTGGCGGCCCTCGCGGCCGGGGCCTGGGAATGCATTGCGCCGCCGCACGACGCGGACGAGATCCTCCTGAAGGTGCAGGCCTATGTGCGCGCCAAGCTCGACGCCGACCGCGCCCGGGCCGAGGGCCTGCTCGATCCGTTGAGCGGGCTCTACAATCCGCAGGGGCTGGCGCGGCGCGCGCGCGAGCTCGGATCCCAGGCGTTCCGGGAGCACGGCGCGCTCGCGTGTGTGGCCGTGGCCCTCGATGTCGAGCAGGGTGACGCCGCCGCGACGGCCGAGGAGACCGACGGGGCCGCCGTGGTCCGTTGCGTGAACGCGCTGAAGTCGACGGCGCGACTGTCGGACGTCGTCGGCCGGCTCAGCGCCGTGGAGTTCGCCGTGCTCGCGCCGGGCACGGATGCCGGCGGCGCGCGGCGGCTCGCCGAGCGGCTGGCCCAGAGCATCCACGCAAGGACGACCCCCCCCGACGCAGCCCGGGCCGCGCCCGGTGTGCGCGTGCGCTGCGGCTATGAGGCGGTGGCCAACATGGGCTACGCGCCGATCGAGCCAGTCGAGCTGCTGGTACGCGCGTCGGCGGCGCTCCGCACGGGGAAGGAGGAACCGGGGGGCTGGATCCGGCGGTTTGACTCCGGCGTCAGCGGTCCGACCCCTTAGATGACCAGCGGCTGGCGCTTGTTTCGCCCAGTGTCCTCATCCACAGCTTCGTAGCCTGGGAGGTAGTAGGAATAGTACCGGTAGGCGGCTCCGGGGGGCACGTCGTTCAGGACAGCACCCAGCACACGGATCGGCAGCCGCCCGAGGACTTCGAGTTTGGCTGCCATCACGTCCCGGTCGCTGCACCCGGTACGTAACACCAGCAGCAGGTTTCCGGTCAGCGTCCCGAGGATCAGGGGATCGACTCCGCCGCCCAGGGGTGGGGTGTCGATGAGGATGACGTCGTAGGACGCGCGCCACCCGGTGATCAGCTCTCCCATCGCCTGCGACCCTAGCAACTCTGGAGCGTTGTGAGCCCGCGTGCCGCAGCCGATGAGCGTCAGCGTGTGGCACCCAGTGGGCTGCAGGATAGCTTCGAGCGGCACCTCTCCGCGCAAATAGTCGGTCAGGCCGGGCCGGCGGCGCGCGCTGAGGCGGCGGTGGAGTACGCCGCGCCGGATGTCCCCATCCACGAGCAGCGTGCGGTGCCCGCCTTCGGCAAACGTGTGCGCCAGGTTCGCAGCGAGGAAGGACTTGCCGTCCCCCGGTCCCGGGCTCGTGATCGCGACGATTAGGGGGCCGGCGGCCCCATAGGCGTGAACCACGTTCAGGCACACACCCCGCAACGCTTCCACGACCTGGGCGATGTCCTCAGGCGTCCGTCCCGCTCCATTCCCGTCTCCCCGTCCTGCGAAGTGCGGCAGGGCGCCGAGAATGGCGAGGCCCATCTCGCGCGACACCTGTTCCGGATAGCGCACCCGCGGGTCCGCGCGATCGACCAGGACCGCGCCCACGATGGCGAGGCCCAGGCTCCCGAGGCATGCGAGCGCAATGAGGCGCGGGGCCGCGTTCTTGACGGGCCGCTGCGGGACCACCGCGCGGTCGAGGATGCGCACGTCGGGGATGGTGCTCGCCTCCGTGACGCGCGCTTCCTCATAGCGCTGCTGCAGCGTCGTATACAGGTTCTCCGCTAGGACCACGCCGCGGCGGAGGCGCGCCTCCTCAAGCACGCGGGGTGGGATCTGGCGCAGGTTGCGCGAGTCGGTCTCGACCCGCCGAGTAAGCTCCCCCTCCCGCGCCGCGAGCTCGCTCGCGAGCCCGCGCGCCAGGGTCGGGATCGTCTGCCCCTCGAGAGTCGCGATCTCCGCGGTGAGCCGCTGCACGGGCGGATAGGCGTCAGAGTAGCGGTACTTCAGCGTCCGGAGGTCGCCTTGCTTCGCAGTAAGCTCCTTCAGCGCCTGCGAGAGCTCCGCGCTGCGCTGGACCGAACCGATGGCCCCTAAGGCATCGGCTGAGATCCCGGAGTCCCTCGCCTGTGCGAGCAGTTGCTCGAGCGCCTCGCGGTCGCGCCGCGCCTGCTCCCGCTCAATCTGGGTGTCGAAGAAGCTCGTGAACACCGGGTCGCGCGCCGCGTCTGCCGACGCGCCACGGTCGGACGGCAGGGTGATCGTGCGCACCCGAAAGCCTTCCAGCGCAGCTTCCGCATCCAGCAGGGTTTGCCGGGCGTAGCTCAGCTGCTCGTCGAGGATCTTCGTGAGCTCGGTGAGTCGTTCGCGCTTGAGCTGTGCCGCGACCGACACATAGCGTTCGACCACAGCGTTGACGATCTCGGTGATCGTCGCGGGAGCGGAACCCCGCAGCTCGAGGCGCAGGAAGTTCCCATTCAAGTCCAGTTGGACGTCGAGGCTCTCCATCAACCGCCGCGCCGCATCGCGCAGCGTGGCCAATGTAAATTCGACGCGTTGGCCCGACGTCAGCGTCCCCCGCGCCGGCGCCCACATCAACCCGACCCGAGTACCGATCGAGTCGCCCGGCGTGCCCCGCTCGAGCTCGAGGCCATCGCTCGTCGTGAGCGTCCAAGCCCGCCCCGCCTCGTCCACTGTCAGTCGGTAGGCGCCGGGCCGGTACTGGTTGGTCACGTGAAGCGTCGCGAGCGCCGCGGCGTCCGCCGGCGATTGCGGCTCGAGAAACAGTCGCTGGTCGCGGACCACCTGGTCGAGCACGACGTATGACTTGAGGAGGTCGACCCACGCTTGGGGGTCGAGCAGTTGGCCCTGGCGGATGGGCCCGCGATCGGGGCCGCGCCCCTCCGCCGCATCGATCCAGACCGTGGCCTGCGCCGAGTAGATCGGCCTGACGACACGCGTGGCCGCGACGCCTGCCGCACTCCCAAGCAAGGTGACCAACAGAATCAGCCACTTGAAGCGCAGGACGGCACTGAGCGCACGCCGCCAATCGAGTCCGCTGTCGTACTCGGGAAAGCCGACTCGTCCGAGTGCCTGCGTCTCTGCCGAGCGCTCGGGGGGCGGTACAGAGGCGAGCGGCGCTGGCAAGTTGTTGGTCGTCATTGGATGCGCTCGTTCCTCCATCGCACGCGTGACAAGGGTGCCCGTCCCCCTCGTCGCAATTCCGATACCCGCGTAGCCCTCCCGTCCCATGCTCCACCGGCCGCGTGGCACCGCCGACCTGCGGTGCCGCAAATCAGTGCACTGGCGGGAGCTCCCAGGATGCAGGTTGGTGCGGCGCTGACCCCCGCAGTGCTGCTGCGGGGCTGCGACAGGCTGGCCCGAACCCTGCGTACAGGGACCGCGAACCGATTCCGGGTGTGCACGATGCCGACGCCAATGCCGAGCGCCCCAACAGCGACAGCAAACGAGAAGGTTCCGCGGCCTGCGGGGCCGGAGGAAGTGCAGAACCTCGCGGCGCTGCTGCCGATCGGCGCCGAACTGAAGACGCGGATCCGGATTCTGGTCGTGGACGACGAGCACACGCTGCGCGAGAGTTGCGCCACAGTCCTCCGCCAGGAGGGCTACGACGTGACGGCGTGCGGGCGCGGCCAGGACGCGTTGGACCTCCTGAAGCGCCGCGGCTTCGACCTCGTGCTCGTCGACCTGTACATGTCGCAGGTCGACGGCCTTATGCTGCTGCGCACGGCCCTCGGGACGAACCGCGACACGATCGTGATCGTGATGACGGGGAACCCGAGCGTCGAATCCAGCGTCGAGGCGCTGCGGCAGGGGGCGTTCGACTACCTCCCCAAGCCGTTCACGGCCACGCACCTTCAGGTCCTGATCGGCCGGGCGGTCCACACCTTGATCGTGGCTCGCGAGACCCAGGAGCAGCGGACCGATCTGGAGCGGCGTCACGCCCACAGCGACAAGATCACGCTGCTCGGCACGGCACCGGCGTTCCAGCGGGCGATCGAGCTCGCGCGCAAGGTCGCCCCGACCGACGCGTCGGTGTTCATCACCGGGGAGAGCGGCAGTGGCAAGGAGCTGATCGCCCAGTTCATCCACCACCACAGCCGTCGCTCGAGCCGACCGTTCGTGGCGGTGAACTGCGCCGCCCTGCCCGAGGGGTTGCTGGAGTCGGAGATGTTCGGGCATCGCAAGGGAGCGTTCACCGGTGCCGTGCGCGACAAGCCCGGCCTGCTCGAAGCGGCTCATGGCGGCGCGCTGTTCCTGGACGAGCTCATCGAGATGCCGAAGCCGATCCAGGCGAAGCTGCTGCGGGTGATTCAGGACGGGATTGTCCGGCGCGTCGGCAGCGAGGCGACCGACGCGGTCGTCAACGTGCGCTTCATCGCCGCCACCAACGGCGACCCCGAAGCGGCGCTGAAGGCGGGCGACCTCCGCGAGGACCTGTACTACCGCCTCAAGGTCGTGCCGATCCACGTGCCGGCGCTGCGCGAGCGGCCGGAGGACATCCCGCTCCTCGCCGACTACTTCCTCTCGACCTACTGGGTGCGCCACCGCAACAAGGGCGCCCCGTTCCCGCGGCTCTCGGCGGCGGCGATCCGCACGCTGAGCGTGCACCCGTGGCGCGGCAACGTGCGCGAGCTGCAGAACGTGATCGAGCACGTCGCCGTGGTCACCGAACCGGGGGCGGAGATCCAGCCGGAGGACCTGCATCTCGTCGCGGAGGAGCAGCCCGCCGCCGACGCGAACCCCGCGTCGCTGGTCTCTACCCTGCTCAACGAGAGCTACCACGCCGCGCGCGACCGCGTGATCACGCAGTTCGAGCGGCAGTACCTCACCTGGCTCGTCAACCGGGTGGGCGGCAACATGTCCAAGGCGGCGCGTATCGCCGGCGTGGACCGCACGACGCTGTATCGCCTGATGGGACGGCACGGGCTCCAGCGCAGCCCCAGCACGGGCTGGGTGATCGAGCGCGAGCCGACGGAGGACGAGGCTGTGGTGCCTACCGGCGGCGCGCCGGAGGACGCGTGAGGCAAGGGAGAAGCGACCGATGACCGCGACGGCCGTGGAACGCCAGTGGCAGGCCCCTGAGTCGGCGGCCGAGCCCGAGGACCTGGCGACGAGCCTCACCGGGCCCAACGGGCTCGATCTCGTCGTCGAGATGGCCCACGATCTGCGGTCCCCGCTGACCTCGATCCTGTTCCTGGCGGAGTCGCTGCGGAGCGGGCCGTGCAGCAGCCCGATCACCGACCCCCAGCGTCGCCAGCTCGGGCTCATCTACAGCGCGGCCCTGTGCCTCTGCACGGCGGCGAACGACGTGCTCGAGCTGGCCCGCGGGGGCGATCGGCTCGCGGACAGGGAGCCGCGCCCGTTCTCGATCGTCGAGGTGTTCAAGTCGGTCCGTGACATGGTGCAGCCGATCGCCGAGGAAAAGGGCCTGCCCCTGCACCTCAAGCCCGCGCGGCCCGACTGGCGGCTCGGCCACGCCCGCGCACTGAGCCGCGTGCTGCTCAACCTCACCACCAACGCGCTGAAATTCACCGAGCAGGGATTCGTCGAGCTCGCGGCGCGGCCCCTCGACGCGGCGCGCGTCGAGTTCTCGATCCGTGACACCGGACCGGGCATCGACCCCGCCGAGCTGCGGGCGCTGTACCAGCCGTTCCGGAAGCATCAGGCGGAGCTGCGGCACCACTTCTCGAGCTCCGGCCTCGGGCTCGCCATCTGCCGCAAGCTCGTCACGGCGCTGGGTTCCCAGCTCCGCGTCGAAACCCGGGCCGGCTCGGGCACCCGGTTTTTCTTCGAGCTCGACCTGCCACCGACTGGGGTCGCCGCCTGACACAGGCCGCGTCGCGGCCGTCCCACAGCCGACGCCGGGTTGCTATGTAGCGCCGCCACCGCACACCAAACCGTAGTGCCGCAACTACCAGATCTGCATACACTTACACCAATAGCCCCGAGTCGGTTTCCGCGCATGCGGCTTGCCATAGACGCGGGTCATGGCAACGACGCTCGTGCCCCGCTTGGCGGGACGCACCATCACCCTGGCCCACTCACTCCGGCCCACCGACCGCGAGCGGCCGGGGCGGCGGCTGCTCAACATCGCCGTCGCCACGGTGGGACTCGTCCTGGCCCTGCCGTTGATGCTTGGCATTGCGCTGCTGATCAAGCTCACGTCTCGCGGCCCCGTGCTCTTCAAGCAGACGCGCGTCGGCCTCGACCGGCGTGCGCTGTCGCGCATGGGCGGGAATACCCGGCGCCGCATCGATCTCGGCGGCCATCCGTACACGATGTACAAGTTCCGCACGATGTACGTGGACAACCACAGCGCCGATCGCCAGGTGTGGGCGCGGCCGGACGACGCGCGGGTAACGCCCATGGGGCGCTTGCTGCGCCGCTTCCGGCTCGACGAGCTACCACAACTGTTCAACGTCCTCACGGGCGATATGAACGTCGTGGGGCCCCGCCCCGAGCAGCCGGCTATCTTCGTTCATCTGCGGGAGCAAATCGAGGGGTACCAGCGCCGCCAGCGCGTGCGGCCCGGCATCACCGGCTGGGCACAGATCAACCTGTCCTACGACCGCTCGGTGGACGACGTCCGCAGGAAGCTCTCCTTGGACCTCGCGTACATCCGGCGCCAGTCGGCGCTCGAAGACGTGGCGATCATGCTGCGCACGCCGGCCGTGATGCTCGGCCAGCGGGGCTGGTGAGACGACTCAGAAGGCCCGGCCGACCTCTGCTTCATCCTACGGAATCGAGAAGGGCGAACACGCGATCATACTGCACCTCCAACGCCTGCCGCATAGCCAGCAGTCGTCGCTGGACGGCTTCGGCAGACTGAGCGCCGCAGTCTTCCAGCGCCACAAAGCGCTGCTGCAGCGCGGGGAGGGTCAGCTGGCCGATGTCGATGGCGTTCTCACCCTGACCGACCTGCCGCATCAGTTCTATCGACTTGCGCTGGTAGGCGATGCTGAGGACAGGCTTGCGCCGGATCAGGGTGAACAGCGTGCCGTGGTAGCGCGTGGCCACGACAAAGTCCAGGGCATCGATCACAGCGACCAGCTCTTCGAACGAGCCGATCCGCCTGGCGATCACTCGCTCCTCGCCCCTGAACGTCGGGCCTCGCCGCATGAAGCTCCGGACCTCGTCGATCACCGGGTCATCCGCGAGTAGCTGGGTGGCGAAGAACCGCACGTCGTACCCGCGCTCGACGAGCCAGTCCGCGAAGGACGCGAGCGAGCGGACATAGGGCCCGTAAACCCGGGGATCATTCTCGGGCCAGTAAGTGTCGTCGAACACGGGCATGGGGTTGATGCCCACGACCCGTCGTCGGGCTGGAGCGGTGGGGCCGGGCGGGGGGGGTACGTGCAAGCTGAAAACGAGATCGGGAACCATCGGATGCTCCCCCGGCACTCCGAGCCCCACGATGCATTGCCGTGCGTCGTCGTCCCGGTAGGAACGATAGTGCGCCAGGCGCAGGGTCTGCTTGATGAAGAACTTCCCGAGCGGAGTCTGTAGCGGGCCTGCCCCGAGACTGAGAAATGCGACCTTCGTGCCGGTTGCGCGCGCCAGCAGCGACCACTTGAACAGCGTGAAGGGAAATCCCCAGGGTCCGCCCCAGTAATCATTCAGCTGTTGCGAGCCGGCGACGAGCAGCAGGTCTGTGCCCCGAAGATTGCGATACGACCTGGCGAGGAACGCGAGCTCCAGGGGCACGGCCAGCGCCGCCCGTCCCACATGCCGCGCTGCCCGGACCAGGACAGGCAGGAGGGGGATGCTCCTGAGCTGTGCCCGGAGCCTGGCCCAGGCGCTTGCCGGGGCCGACCCTTCACCGCTGGGCGGGTCGGCGAGCGCCGGCGGTGGCGCGGCGGCCGGGCGCCCGTTCGTCCGGCAGATGGGAAACGCCGGGATGCGATGCCGCTGTTCGGTATCTTCCGGGTGCGCCGTGAAGCTGCACAGCTCCGCGTCGGGGCAGCGGCGGCGCACGTTCTGGAGGACGGCGGCGATCAACGCCTCGTCGCCCAGGTTCTGGTTGCCGACATGACCGAAGACGCCGATCCTCATGGCAGTTTCTGTGCGAGCGCCACCAATGTGTAACCGAACCCGGCCCACTCCTTGAGCCGCTCGAGATGGCGCGGCGAGATCACCCATCCCAGCGCCTTGTTGACCTTATAGGAATTCACGAGACGTAGGATTCCACGGTTCCCGATCGGAATGGCGCTCGTAGTGCGGAGGACGCGGAATCGGCGGCGCAACATCGCTCTGAACTCCCCGCGACTGGGGTAGAACTTGATGTGAGCGTCCGGATCGGGCCCGTAGTCCCAGCGCTGGATCACGAAGCGATTCGCTGCGGTGATGATGAGGTATCCGTTCGGTTTCAGGATCCGCGCGATGATGTCCAGGTATGCGGCCGGATCCTCGACATGGGCCACGACTTCCTGCGACACAACGAGGTCGAAGTGTTCGGCCGGCAACGTCATGTCATAGACGCTTCCGGCGATGAACGGCACGTGCGGGTAGGCAGCGCGCGCCTGGGCGATCGCCGCCTCGGAGAGATCGATGCCCGTGGCCCGTCCCCAGTGCGACAGGTTCGCCGTAAACCAGCCCGTGCCGCACCCGAAGTCCAGGATCTCGGGATCGGTGAGTCGCAGCGACCTGACAATCGCGAGCACCACGTCACCCCGTCGCCGCTGGTAGTCGTTGGGGAGTCGCTGCCGCTCCCAGCGCTCGTCCCAGTAACGCCGTTGATCGTCGAGTGACGGTAGCGGTGACGCTAGCCCTGGCTCCACGCAAGCCCCCGTTCCGTGGCCCGACAGCCGTATTCGCCTAGTTGCCCGATGGCGAACTCGCGCATGCCGGCGCCGCCTTGCTCGTAGTACCGATGGTACCAACGGCTGGTGAAGTGGACCGCCTCCGGGAGCGTGAGCACAGCTCGCCACTCGAGGTCCGCGAGGGCCTTGTCACTGGAGAGCGTCAGGAACCGGGCCTCCGGTCGGCCGTCCATCCCCTTCGCCTCCACCCTCCACCGGGCACCCCGCCAGCCTTCGGCGACCATCTGAAGGAGGGCCTCCACGCGGTGATTCGCCGCGGCGTCTGGCCCGAAGTTGTACGATTCCCCCACCACGCGCGGGTTGCGGCCCCACAGCTGGCGGCCCAGCCACAGATAGCCACTGAGTGCATCGAGCACGTGCTGCCAGGGCCGGGTTGCTTCGGGATGCCGAATGACCACTGCATCGCCCTTGGACCAGGCACGCACGCAGTCTGGCACGAGACCGTCCTCTGCCCAGTCGCCACCCCCGATCACGTTGCCCGCCCGAGCGGTCGCGATGGCCGCCCCGTCCTCCCGGCCGTTGAAAAACGAGCGCACGTAGGAATAGGCAATCAACTCCGCGCACGCCTTCGACCCGCTGTAGGGATCTTCTCCGCCCAGCGCGTCGTTCTCCCGGTAGCCCCAGGTCCATTCGACGTTGCGGTAGCACTTATCGCTAGTGATGATGACGCCGACGCGCACGCCGGGGCGGTGCCGCGTGCATTCGAGCACGTTCATCGTGCCCATGGCGTTCGTTTCGAAGGTGGTGACAGGGTCGCAGTACGATCGCCGGACCAACGACTGCGCGGCCAGGTGGAAGACTATCTCCGGACGGAACTCGTCGAACACCCTGGCCAGCCGCTCACGGTCGCGCAAGTCGCCCTGATAGTGGCGCAGGCGCTGGCTGAGGGCGAGTATTTCGAAGTTCGACGGGTTTGTCGGAATGTCCAGGGAGTATCCCGCCACCTCCGCCCCCAACTCCAGCAGCCACGTGCACAGCCAGGAACCCTTGAACCCCGTGTGGCCCGTCACGAGCACACGCCGGCCCGCGTACACATTCGAGAACATCAGCGATGGCTCCTCGGGTCGTTGCACCGTGTTCGCCGGGACGGTTCTGCAAGAGCCATGCACCGCCACACGGCACTAGAGAAGCGGCGTCCCCGCCGCTTGGAGGGTGCTTTGTTGCGTGTACGCCACAGCAGTGGGCTCAAGGCCGCCCGGCGCGGCCCGTGCTCGGATGTCGCTGTAGGCATACATGTTGCGACTCCGACGGAAGGAACAGGCATCATCCCCAACCTCCATTCGCCAAACGGTAAGGCCCGTGAGTACTGCTAACCGTATCGTCCTCCCGAGCGGCGACGAAGCCACTCAGCGGCACCCGTCCACACAGCGCGGTCGCTGCCGTCACTGCGGTGCGCGACTGGTGCACACGTTCGTTGATCTGGGCATGTCCCCACTGTGCGAGAGCTTTCTGGACGCGGACCAACTCGACGAGATGGAGCCCTTCTACCCACTCCACGTGTACGTCTGTGACCAGTGTTTCCTCGTGCAGCTGCCGGAGTATGTCAGCCCGGAGGCGATCTTCCGCGAGTACGCTTACTTCTCTTCGTATTCGGATACCTGGCTCGATCATTCCCGCGTGTACACCGATCACATGATCGAGCGGTTTCAGCTGAACCGTGACAGCTGGGTGGTGGAAATCGCGAGCAACGACGGCTACCTGCTGCAGTGGTTCGTGGCCCGAGGCATACCCGTGCAGGGGATCGAGCCAGCCGCGAATGTGGCCCAGGTGGCGATACAGAAGGGCGTGCCAACCTGGGTACAGTTCTTTGGGCGGGAGACGGCCCGGCAATGGGCTGCCAGCGGCAGGCGGGCTGACCTGCTGATCGGGAATAACGTGCTCGCCCAAGTACCCGCCCTCAACGACTTCGTTGCCGGATTGAGGATTCTGCTGGCGCCCCGTGGGGTGATCACGATAGAGTTTCCTCATCTGATGCGGTTGGTTGCAGGCAATCAGTTCGACACCATTTACCACGAGCACTTCTCGTACTTCTCGCTGCTGGCGGTGGAGCGACTCTTCGCGGCGCACCAGCTCGTGGTGTTCGATGTGCAAGAGCTGAAGACGCATGGAGGCTCGCTCCGCATCTATGCCCGCCACCTGGAGGACTCCTCAAAGCCAATCGGGCGACGGGTGAGCGAGCTCAGGGCGCAAGAGGAGGCTGCCGGCCTCCGGCACCTGGACTACTACTCCGCGTTTGAGGCGAACGTACAGGAGACCAAGCGTCGCCTGCTCGAGTTCCTGATTCAGGCGAAGCGGCGGGGCCGCACCATCGTGGGTTACGGAGCCCCGGGCAAAGGCAACACGCTGCTGAACTACTGCGGCATCCGGACTGATTTGCTGCAGTACACCGTGGACCGCAGCCCGTACAAGCAGGGCAAGTTCCTTCCGGGTACGCACATCCCGATCTTCGCGCCCGAAAAGCTACGCGAAACCCGGCCCGACTACCTGCTGATCCTGCCGTGGAACTTGAAGGACGAGATCATGGACCAAATGTCCTACATCCGTGACTGGGGCGGCCACTTCGTCGTGCCGATTCCCGAACCCCGAGTCTATCGCTGATTCCTACTGCGGGGGCCGCTGCACGCGCGCCCCCGCATGGCCGCCACGTTGCACGTTGCGACCGAGTCCTGGCAGACAGTCCAGTCGTCGGGAATATTGCCCGGCGGTGTCTCGAATGCGTCCCGAACGGTCGTGCCCCGTCTGTGGTTCTTCAGATACGTCTGCCTTCCTGCAGCGGTCATCCGTTCCCGTCCACCAGGACGTGGTCCTGGCCAGCGTAGCGGAAGCCCGCGCCTCTGGTCGCGGTGAGCTGACCATGTATGCGTGTGGTGATTGCGGCTTCGCCTTCAATGCGGCCTTCGATCAATCACTCATGTCATACGGGGACTGCTACGACAGTACACAAACATGCTCCCCGGGATTCAGCGCATACGTCAACGACCTGATTGGGTACCTCGTGGAGGAGCGGGAGGTTCGGAACTGCACCGTCGTCGAGGTCGGGTGTGGCAAGGGGGAGTTTATCAGACGACTTGTCGGGTATCCGCGTGGCAACATTACCGGGTATGGGTTCGATCCGACCCACGTAGGTCCCGACGTCGAGTATGGTGGACGTCTGCGGTTTGAGAAGCGTTTTTACGATGAGCACGCGTCATCGCTACCTGCGGACGTCGTGATCTGCCGCCATGTGATTGAACATGTTCCTGATCCGCTGCAGCTGCTCAGTGCTGTCCGCCGAGCTGCCGAGCAGCGGCCGAACGCCTGGGTATGCTTCGAGACCCCGTGCATGGAGTGGATTCTTCGACACTCGGTTTTTTGGGATTTGTTTTATGAGCATTGTTCACTGTTCACGAGCTCATCGCTGACAACGGCATTCGAGCTCTCTGGTCTCGACGTTCTGCGTGCACGGCACGTGTTCGAGGGGCAATATCTCTGGCTGGAAGGCCGACCAGCGCGCGGCCTCATTCGAGCACACAAGAATGCTGGCGATGTTATCAAATTGGCGAAGCGATTCAGTGCCTTTGAAGAACGGATGGGCGCGCGGTGGCGCGCGGCGGTGGCTCGTGCCTTGGACGTAGCAGAAGGGGATGTGTCTCCTCGTCGAGTCGCGGTATGGGGAGCGGGTGCAAAGGGTGTAACCTTTGTGAACCTTGTCGATCCGGACTGCCGCGACATTCAGTGCCTTGTGGACGTCAACCCTAACAAGCAGCACCGGTATGTGCCTGGCACGGGACATCGGGTCGTCGCGCCGGCCATGTTGGGGGACGAGAGAATCGAGGCGGTCATCGTCCTGAATCCCAACTACGTTCAGGAAATATCTGCCGCTTTGAGACAGCAGGGCTCAGGGGTTGCGGTGATCGACCTGATGGCGGAACTCGCATGAGACGTACGCTCGATGCCGCCGCAAACGCGCTCCCCTAGGAGCGCGCCGCCGGGCGGGAGATTCCTCCCATGAGCTGGCGCGCCGCGTCGGTTATCTCCTGACTCAGGCGCTGGCGGCGCCAGAGAGCCATCCGCACCAGAACAGTGGCAACGCGCAGTTTCTCGGCGGCATCGAGCGGGGCGCGCGGTAGGGAGCGGACGTGCTCCCAGAGATGTCGCCAAGTGTAGCAATAGATCCGTCCCCGGTCCTCGGGATTCCAGAACGCCTTCCACTGGTCTATGGTCGTCATCCGGCTGTGCGCCGCCTCGTGGAACCGCCTGTAGAACAGGAACTCCGGAACCTCCCAAAAGGCGCCATAGAGCACGAGCTCGGCCAGCAACACGATGTCGGCCCCGAAGTAGGAACCGAGCAGTCTCGTTCTCCTTACGACGTCTTTTCGGGTGAGGCCGTACATGGCATTGCAGTGCCCCAAGCGATCGACCAGCGCCCGGAAGCGGTCGCTGGCCCGCTGCTGTGGCAGGTGCAGGCGATCGTCGTAGTCCGCCGTCACCCTTCCGTACTCGTCGATGAACCTCGTCTTCGGATAGGCGAGCACCACCCTCGGTTCCCGATCCAGGACCTCAACACAGCGCGCCAGGAATTCGGGAGCCGAGATGTCATCCGCGGCCGCCCAGCGGAAATACTCTCCCGAGGCCAACTGTAGGGTGTGGCGAAAATTCCCCGCGGCTCCGACATTCCTGGCGTTGCGGACGTAGCGGATCCGCCGGTCCTGCGCCGCATACGAGCGCGCGATTTCCGCTGTGTGGTCGATCGACGCGTTATCGCTGATAATGAGCTCAAAGTCCTCATAGGTCTGCGCACGCAAGGACTCGAGCGCCGCCGCGAGATACCGCTCCCCGTTGTACACGGGTATGCCGACACTCACTCGGGGCCGTGCGCGTGTCATCGGCCCTCGCACGGTCGCGGGCGCACTACGAGCTTGTGCGCGTAGAACGCCTCCGCGTACCCACCGGGAGCAGCGCACTCCACCCCACGGACGCGCATCAGCCCGCGGAAGGTGTCCTCCGTGAACCAACGGCGGTCGCGTTGCGACGCGAAGGCGTCGAGTAGGTGGCGTGTCTTCTCGCGGCACGTCGCGTCGTCGAGCGGCAGGTAGCAGTTTGGGGTGCCGAGGTCCGCGTCGTACTTCGGCACTTCGTACTCGAGGATCAAGTGGTCCCGGAAGGTGTTCCAGGTCAGCTCGGACACAAGTCGGTGGTCCTGGTGGCGGTCCCCGCGGTAGTGCGTGAAGATCACGTCGGGTGTCTGATCGCGCTTCAGTTCCTCGAAGTACTCCTTGATGCTCGCGCCGACGTAGGGGAAGAAGCCGTCACGGAACGCCTTGACGACGACATGCGCGCGTGCAGCCGAGCCTAGAAACAGCGCCGCCCCGCGCCGGGCCTCCTCTGCTCGCGTCCCGTCGCCGCTCAGCACGATCCAGGTGAACTCCGCACCCGGCACCGTGGCTGCGAGGTGCAGCACCGTCCCGCCACAACCGATCTCGATATCGTCCGCATGCGCCCCGAGGCAGAGCACCCGAAATGCGGCATCCGGGACGCTCGCGAGGGGCAGCGCGAGCATCAGGGCGTGCCGAGCGCTCGGCGCCGGCTGCCCCCAAGCGAGAGCGGCGCCCGCTCGCCCGACGGCGGCGCGGTCGGCGCAGCGCGCTTCCAGACCTCCCACGGCGCGTCGCCCCGGGCGTACATGTCGTCCAAGCGCTGCTTGTCCTTGAACGTGTCCATGGACGTCCAGAACCCATCGTAGCGGTAGGCCAGTAGCTGGTTCTCGGCGAGGAGCCGCTGGAACGCGTCCGCCACGAGGTCTTCCCCGTGCCGCAGGTAGTCGAAGATCTCGGTCTTGAAAATGAGATACCCACCGTTGATGCGCAGGCCGGTCTGCGCGGTCTCCCGAATGCTCGTTACCTCGCCGCCGGGTCGCGATACCACGAAGTGATAGCTCAGATGCGGCTTCACGCAGAGAAAGCTCGCGATCCGGCCGTGTCGTCGGAAATGCTCGAGTTCCGCCGGCAACGGCAAGTCCGTCAGGCCGTCGGTGTAGTTCGCGAAGAACTCACTCTCACCGGCGAGGTGCGACTCGACCGCGCTGAGGCGTTGCCCAATGGTCGAGTTGATCCCCGTATCGACGAACGTGATACGCCAATCGCCGACGTCGCTCTGCAGGAGCTCGAGCCGCCGACCGCCCTCGCTCAGGACGAAGTCATTCGAGACGCACTCGTCGTAATTGCGGAAGTAGTTCTTGATGGCGTCAGCGCGGTAGCCGAGGCAGAGGATGAAGTCCTGGTGCCCAAAGTGAGCGTAGTACTTCATCACGTGCCAGAGGATCGGGCGATAGCCGATCGGCACCATCGGCTTCGGAATGTTCTGGTCGTAGTCCCGAAGCCGCATCCCCAGACCACCGCAGAACAGGACGACCTTCATTTGGCGCCTCTCCCTCTTGAGGGACCCGGCCCAGTCGCTGCGAGCCAGTGCAAGCCGTGTGCGCACGGCGCAGCTCCCGACAACTCATTGATTCACAAGGCGTTTTGGATGGCTGCGGAGGCGAAGCCGCAGGCGCGCGAGCAGCTACACTGCTGCGCACACACCACGCCCCCTCGAGCGTTCGACGGACTTCGCCTGGACGCACCTACGCTCGCCCGGTGTGGCGCCCCCGCATCAGGCTCCCTTGCACCGTGGCCTCAGCCGGACTTCCGAGAGCGGCGCGGCAGCATTTCCCGTGGCCGCCGGGGCCGGCCTTCTGGTCCCCGTCTTGCGCAGGACGACGGCGACATGGGCAGGCAATCCGTTGCCGCATTGACCGCGCACGAACCAGCCGCAGACATCCGGACGCTCGACCGGTCCCTGGTCCAGGGCATTGCCTGGACCAGCGGCGCCAAGTGGGCGGGCCAGTTGCTGGGTTGGGCGTCGACGCTGATCGTGGCGCGACTGCTCACCCCTGCGGACTACGGCCTCGTGGGGATGGCGTCCATTTACCTCGGCCTGATTACGTTGGTCAGCGAGTTCGGGTTGGGATCCACCGTGATCACGCTGCGCGACTTGAGCGAGCACCAGGTGGCACAACTCAATGGCCTGTCCGTGCTATTCGGTGTGGCCAGCTTTGCGGCATCCTGCGCGGCGGCAGTGCCGCTCGGGCGGTTCTTCCATGCTCCGCAGCTGCCGGCCGTGGTGGTCGTCATGAGCACGGCTTTCGTGGTCACGGCCTTCAAGACGGTGCCGTTTTCGCTGCTGCAACGGGAACTGCGGTTTCGAGCCCTTGCGATTGTCGAAACGGGCCGGGTGATCGTCCTCGCCGCCGCCATGATCTGCTTCGCACTCCTCGGGCTCCGATACTGGACGCTGGTGATCGGGGGCCTGCTAAGCTCCAGTCTGTCCACCGCAGCGACGCTGGTGCTTCGGCGGCATCGGTTCGCCTGGCCCCGTCGGCAATCCCTGACGCACGCCATGACCTTCAGCGGGCATATTCTCGCCGGCCGGCTCTCATGGTACTGGTATTCCAACGCCGACTTTCTCATCGCCGGCCGGATCCTGGGTCAGGCTGCCCTTGGCTTGTATGAGTTCGGGTGGAACCTGGCGAACATCCCCATTGAGAAGATCACCAGCTTGGTGGGTCAAGTCACTCCTGCCGTCTTCTCCGCCGTCCAGCAGGACCATGCGGCGCTCAGGCGCTATCTGCTGAGAGTCACTGAAGGCCTCGCCTTGATCACCTTCCCCGCGAGCCTGGGAATGGCCCTGGTCGCGCCGGATTTTGTGCACCTGGCTCTCGGCGCCAAATGGGACGGCGCCATCGCTCCGCTCCAGCTGCTGGCTCTGAGTACCGGCTTCCGTGCCGTCACCCCCCTCTTGTCCCAAGTGTTGAACGTGGTCGGGGAGTCCCGGCTCACCATGCAATACGGCGTGTTGTGCGCCGTCGTCCTCCCGAGCGCGTTTTACCTTCTGGGGCAACGCTGGGGTACCGTGGGACTCGCGCTCACCTGGGTTGTTGTGTTCCCGCTCCTTGTGCTCCCGGCGTATCGTCGCGTGTTGCAGACGATCGAGCTTTCGAGCCGAGAGTATCTGCGGACCCTGTGGCCCGCGGCCAGCGCCTCTGTGGCGATGGCGGCAACCGTCCTCGTGGTGCAATTGACCGCTGGCGAGCACATGTCGCGCGCCCTGAGCTTCAGCGCCCAAGTGGTCGCCGGAGCGATTGTCTACGCCGTGGTGTCCATTGCCATGTATCGCGAGCGCCTAGCTGCGTTTTTCCGCCTCCTGCGAGCGCTGCGCGCGCCGCCGCAGCAGCCCGAGGGTTTAGCCATGGGGTCGGTCCCGACCGGAGGGGCTCAAGTCAGCACGGCACCCTTCTAACCCGACTGGGTCACGCTGTCGGGCGGGGCGAGGGGGCTCGGCGACGCCAAATCCTAGAGCGCGCTGGGCCTCGCTGACGGTCGCGAACCGCAGCGAGACCATCTTGGAGAGGCCTTCGAGATAGCGTTCAATCGTCGCGTACACCCGCTCCACGCTCTCGGCGCTGGACGTCCACGGGCTCAATCCTGGACGAAGCGCAACACTGTGGAAGAATAAGTGGAGATGGCGGACCCCGCCCGCCAGCGCTCCTTGCGACAAGGCGAGCATGTCCCGTACCGACTCAAACTCCGGAGTCAGAATGGTGAGCTTGGCGATGCCTAGGCGGGCGAGGAGACCGGGCACACGGACCGCCCGGGCGGCGCGGGCGCGCAGCACGCGATGAACGATGGGCCATCGAAGGGATGAGAGTCTCGTGTAGCCACAGGTGACCGGGATCTCCACCAGCGACCCGTGCGGTGCGGGCACCCTGACGTCCTGTCCCGCTCCAATCCGATAGGCGTTCAGCGGAGCACCGACGAAGGTGGGGCCGTCATCGAACGCCTCCCAGCTCACGAACGGCGTCACACTGCTATCGACGCGATAGCCGCAGGAGAGGAGCGCCGATACCGCATCGCTACCCAAACCGAAACGGCCGGCGCGAAACGCAGTGGGAGCGGCCCCGAATGCCTCCCGGAGCGCAGCGGTGAGCCGCTGCAGCTTCGCCAGCTGAAGCTCCGGCGGCAGGTTCTTCATCACCGAGTTGCGCGGCAGCGGCGCTTCCTCAAGCGGGGGCGTGTTCCACGGATGCAGGTGTGCCCCAATTTCAGCAGCGCTGCCCGCGGCGATCTCCCGCAGCACGGCGACCGCCCTGGGCTGGACCGCGACCTGATACGTCGTGAAATACGTGGCCCGGACGCCCCAGCGGTCGAAAGCACCCGCAAGCCGTCGCAGCTCCTGGATATTCTCCAGCGTGATCCCGGTCCGAGTAGGAATCCAGTTGTCCTCCTCGGTATCCACGGAGACAACCAGCAATACCTCGCGGTTCGAGCTTGCCGCCTCAGACGCAGTCACCGGGTGCTTGCCTTTCCCGACTCTCAAAAAAGGGGACCGAACGGCGGGAGTCACTCCCCGGGAGGACAAGTTTCGTGCCGATCGATGCTTGGCCAGCACCGTCCGATGCGGCGTTGCCGGCGCGCGACGGCAGTCCCGAGGGCCCCTTCCGGGCGCCTGGGCGCCGCGAGTCGCTCTTCATACCGTGGCGTCGGCGCCACAGCCGGAACGTTGCCGCGGCGGAGCAAGCGCTGGCGTTGGTCTTGCTGGTTAGTGAGGCGCGTGAGCAACGACGGTCACAGTCTCGATAGCTCCCTCGTGCAGGGAATCGCTTGGACGGGGGGCATGCGGTGGTCGACCCAGCTCGTCTCCTGGCTCGTCACCCTGATCGTCGCCCGCCTGTTGGGCCCGGCTACATACGGCCTAGTCGGAATGGCCACGCTGTACGTGAGCTTCGCGCAGATGATCAGCGAAGCAGGCCTCTCTGCAGCGCTCATCCAGCAGCGTGGCCTCACGGAAGACCAGGTGGCTCGGCTCGGCGGTGTAGCGCTCGTCCTCGGCGTGGGCTTCGCTGCGATTTCGCTCGCCCTGTCGACTCCCATCGCGTGGTTCTTCGGCGAGCCGTCGGTCCGCTGGATCATCATGGCGTTGAGCGCCACGTTTCTCACCCGCGGCCTGCAGGTTTTGCCTCGCTCGCTGCTGGCCCGCGACCTCGAGTTCCGCAAGCTCGCCTGGATCGATGGGTTCGAGGCCGTGACGGTCGCTCTCATGACGCTGGTACTGGCCGTGCTGGGCTTGCGCGTGTGGGCGCTCGTGCTGGGCACCCTCCTGGGTAACTTGGCCACGAGCCTCCTGTGCCTGCGCTGGCGGCCGCACCGGCTCGCGCCACCCGGGGACTTCGCCTCCCTCGAGCAGGCGGTGACCTTCGGCTGGCACGTCGCCGGATCTCGAATTGCGTGGTATTTGTACAGCAACGCCGATTTCGCCGTCGTGGGACGGGTGCTCGGCAAGGCGGCGCTCGGCGCCTACGCTTTCGGATGGGACATTGCAAGCGTACCCGTCGAACGCGTGAGCGCGCTCGTGGGAAACGTCACCCCTCCATTCTTCGCGGCGGTAAATCAAGATCCCGCCGCCCTCCGACGCTATCTCAGCGGCCTCACTGAAGGCCTAGGGCTCGTCACTCTCCCGGCGTGCGTCGGGCTCGCCCTCGTGGCGCGCGAATTCGTGCTGAGCGCGCTCGGCGGCCGCTGGCTCGATGCCGTGATGCCGCTCCGGCTGCTGGCGCTGTACGCGGGGTTCCGGTCCATTGTGACCCTCACCCCGCAAATCCTGGTATTCACGGGGCACGCGAAGCGCAACATGCAGTTCAGCGTGCTCGCGGTAGCCGTACTCCCGGGGGTGTTCTACCTTGGGAGCCATTGGGGAACCACGGGCGTGGCGCTGGGGTGGATCACCGCGTATCCCCTGCTCTACTGCGCCTGCTTCGTGCGGTCCGCGCTCCGGATCGTCGGGATGTCGTGGCGTGCGTACGGGAGCGCCTTGTGGCCCGCGGTCAGCACCACGGGGGTCATGACGCTCGCGGTGCTCGCACTCCGGGCAGCTCTTCCGGCCACGTGGTCGCCGGGGCTGCGGCTCGCAGCCCTCGGGGTCACCGGGGCCACGGCGTATGGTGCGGTCCTCTACGCGGCGTACGGCGACCGTGTGCGGGGGGTCTTAGATCTGCTGCGCGGCCAGCCTGGCCGGCGCACTGGCAACCAGTTGGCGGTCGCGGAATCGTAGCTCCTGTTGGTCGCGGTGCGACTGCCCCGGTCGTTTTCCGTCCCCCGCACCATCTCGAGCTCAAGCCATCTCCTTGCGAGCGCACATCAGATAGCAAGAACCGATAACCCGCAGTGGGGTGCGGTCCAGCACGTCGAGCCTCTCGTCTATCGCCAGCCTTAGCTTCGAAGTCAACGCGCAGAAGGGAGCGGGGAGGAGCGTAAAGTGTATGTATTGGTCTTTGTCGATTCGAAAGCCATGTTTGACCATGAGTTCGCGAACCGCCCAGGGGCGATGCTTTCGCGGTACAAAACCAAACTCCATGGCTCCGTACTTCCCACCAACTACAATCCTCCGGAGCATCGACGCTAGGTTCCTCGCTCCGGGGACCTTCTGGATCCTGTGCATGATCCCGGATAGGCTAACCGTGTAGCCGTACTTGTTGGTTACACACAGGACAAAACGCCCCCCCCGTTTCAGAACGCGTGCTGCTTCGCGCAGCATATGTTCGTCCCTTGGTAAGTACTCGATTACCCCAGCACAAACGGCTGCATCGAAGCACTCGTTTCGAAAGGGGAGCGCCTCCACGTCGCCTAGTTGGTAGCGCCACAGCCCGGAGAGGCCCTCAGCAGCCGCCCGAAGCCTGCTGCGCTGAACCATCGCCGGAGCTGCATCGAGGCCTACGCCGCGGTAGCCTCGCTTCGCCAGGTCGAAACTCAGAGCGCCCGGACCGCAGCCTAAGTCGAGGATCCTCGAACCCTGCGGCAGCTTCACTTCATGGACCATCTGTAGAATGGCACGGTGGCGAGGCTGGAGTACGTCACCGCTCGCCTGAACGACATACCTTTCGGCGTACAGACTGGCTTTAGCTTCGAAGTGCTTGATTGCTCTTTCCTTCAGTCCTGCTTCCGCGGCCTCCACAAGTTCACCTCGCCCAGTGGGTAGATAGTCGAGCGGCGTTCAATGCGGCTTCCAATCGCCAGTCACCGAGACCGCAGTGTTGACGGCACGGGGCAGGCGCATGCCAATCAGTTATCGCAGCGCGTGACGTCATGCGGCGCACCAGGCCGTCGCCGTCCTCACCTACCCCGGCGCTGGCCGCACGGCTTCCCGGCGCGTGGGCTCCCACAGTGGGACGCGCTCGCCCCTCACGGCCTGCACGAAGGCGTGGAGGGCCGCGAGGTTGCCGATTACGATGTACGCCGGCACGGCGAGGACCTTCGGCAAGCGGCGGCCCTCCGGCCACCGCCACGCGAGCGCGGCGCACAGACTCGCGAACGCCGCGAGACCCAAGCCCCAGCGACCCCACGCAGCGCCGCGCCCGAGACACGCCAGGGCGGCGAGGGCAGGCAGGCTGAGGTGCGGGATGAGCCAGCGGCAGATCTTGTGGCTGACCAGGATCCACGAGAACGCCCCGTAGCGGAACGGGTTCAAGAGGCGGCGCTTGAAGTAGAGCGTGTGCCAGCCGCGAGTGATGGTGCGGACCTTGCGGCGGTACTCCCGCTGCAGCGACGGCACACGGGGGATGAGGCAGACGGCCTCGCGGACTGAGACCGTCCGCAAACCGTGCTCCCGCGCCAGCAGCGCGACGGCGAAGTCGCGGCTCAGTGCCTCCGGCAAGGCGTGCCTCTGGATGGGCGCCCGCACGGCATGGAAGCACCCGGCCGCCCCGACGATCCCCGAGACCCGGGTCTCCAGATCGCGCACCCACATTTCGTAGCCGATGTACCACGAGTCGACGCGGTTGGCGTGTTCCTGACGGGGCGCGACGCTCACGCCGTGACCCGACGCGACGCCCACGGTGGGATCGGCAAAGCTCGCGATCAACGGTTTCAGCGCTCCACGCTCCACCCACACGGAGGCGTCGGTATTCACGATGATCTCTCCCCGAAGCAGCGCCAGCGCCGCGTTTTCCGCTGCCGTCTTGCCTCGGCGGCGCGGCATGCGCAGGAGTTGAACTCCGCGCCTCGCGTACTCGCTTACCATCGCCTCGGTGCGATCGGTCGAGGCGTCGGATAGCACCAGGATCTGCCGCCGGTCCGCGGGATAGTCGAGCTGCAGCAGGTTCTCCAGCGTGTTCCGGATGACGGCTTCCTCGTTGAAGACCGGCAAGACGATGGTAATACTCGGCCACTCGGCGAGCGGAGCCACGGGAGGCCGGTTCCGCCGCAAGACCCTCAGGAGCATCAACAACAGCGGATAGCCGAGATACGTGTACAGCGCAAACGCGACTGTAGCACCGAGCACTGCCAGGCAGAGGGAGGTCATCGAACGCTCCGGTAGCGCAGCGCTTCTTGACAGGTCGCGTCAGACCACATCGTCGTTTTCCATTCACGCAGTACGTGAGCAACTGCGGTGCCGCTAACCCGTTGGAGGGCGTTGCTTCCACTGCGAGGGATGGAGCCCTCAGGTGATGCATACGCGCAACAGTTCAGCGAGGTGAGACGCTCTGCGTAGCGGCTTGGTACGGGTGCCTGCGCTTGTGGTCAGCGTCGAGGGTCAGAACACGTCCCAGTCGGCCAGCGTGATGTGCCACGCCGATGGGTCGAAGAGCTCCGGCCTGCTCTGCGTGAACTCGCGGGTGATCAGGTTTAATGGCCGGGGGTTGAGGGGCTCGGGTACGCGCACGAATCCGACCTTGCTCAGCTCACCGAGTTGTGGATGAAGGCCCATCGTTACACCCAAGGCCGCGCCGTCGCGCTGATCGGCCTCGAGCCGGGTGCGGACGAGCCGGCGGAGCGCTGCGTCTTCGCCCGCGAGGCAGCCGAAGTCCATGAGCACGGTGCAGCGGGTGTCGAACAGCCTCGCCTGACGGGTCACGACGTAGGCGCACAGCCGCCCACCTCGGGCGAGCGCCCAGACGGTGTAGTCGCCCGTCGGCTTGTCGAGAAAGCGCCACCGCAGGTAGCGCAGGTTGCGCTCCAGGCTCACACCTTGCCCCGAAGCGAAGTCGCGGACGAGCGGCTCGAGGCGGACGTCGATTTGGTCAAGCCGGACAACCTCCTCGGCACGGTCGAGTGCCGGGGTGCGGAGCGTGAGCGCGCGGACGAGGGGGTTGAGGAGCTGGCCGAGCCATTGCCCAGCGGCGCCCAAGCGGAGGTGCGAGGCCAGCAGCGCGCCGAGGTCGAGCGGGGCGACATAGACCGGCACGCGGGCCACGACCGTGAAGCCGTGATTGCGGACAAAACCCGGTAGGCTCTTCTTTCGCGCGTTAGGGAAGAGGTACAGGACGTCGACCCCCTCGGCACGCAAGCGCTCGAGCAGGAAGTCGGCCATAGCACGGAACACACCCTGACGGCGGTAGGCGCTCAGCGTACCCAAGTCCGTGAGCAGCGCGCCCAGCGCTGGCTGGCCGCGGAGGCGCATCCGGAATCGTTGCGCGTGGAGGTAACCGCACAGCCCCCCTGCGCGCTCCGCGACGACGATGATCGAAGGGAGTTCGTTCTGGAGGTACTGCCACGCCCACAGTGCGCGGTCGAACACCGGGGCCTTGTGCGCGGCGGTCTCGCGGTACACCACGTCGATGCAGCGCCGCACAGCCTCGTACTCGGCAGGACCCGCCTCCCGCACCCGGAATCCCGTCATCGCCGCCGATTCACCGTCGTCCGCGTCGACAGGGGAGGAGCCACGTCGCTGAGGCACGCTGCGCTCCTCAACCCGATGAGGGAAGGTGCGCAGCAACCCGACGCCGCGCAGCCGCACTAGGTTTCCGGCACAGGCGTCGCAACGAGCTCGCGTTGCAACCCTGCGTGACTCGCGGCCGCCAGCCGCGCTGCGCCGCGCGTCAGGTCGACCACAACGTGGTGGGGGCCGGCCGCCGCCAGTGCCCGCTCCCCCTCGTCGGAGACGTTGCCGACCACCAGCACATCAGCGTGCGCGAGGAGCGCCTCCACGTTGTCGCAGATCAGGGACGCGATGTGAGGGATCTCTTCCTCGATGTAACGGCGATTCGCCCCTCGCAAGCGGGCAATGGCGACGTTCGGGTCGAGAACTCGTACGTCGCATCCCTTGCCGATGAGCGCCTCGATCAGCGCGACCATCGGGCTCTCGCGGAGGTCGTCGGTCCCCGGCTTGAAGGCCAGCCCGACGACCCCGATCCGCCGCTTGCGCGTCTCGAGCACCGTCTCCACCGCCCGGCGAATCTGCCCGTCGTTCGAGGGTAGGATCGCGGAGAGAAGGGGCAGAGAGACGTCGACGGTGCGGGCGGCGTGCATGAGCGCGCGGAGGTCTTTCGGCAGGCACGAGCCGCCGAACGCGTAGCTCGGACGGAGATAGGCCTCAGAGACGTTGAGCTTCCGGTCCATCAGGAAGACGCGCATGACCTCGTGCGCGTCGGCCCCGAGCGCCGCGCACACGTCACCGATCTCGTTCGCGAAGCATACCTTGAGGGCATGAAACGCGTTCGAAACGTACTTGACCATCTCCGCCGTCCTCACCGCCGTGTGGACGAATGGCGCGGCGACGTCGGCATAGAGCGCGCGGAGCACGGAGGCGGTCTCAGCATCGTCGCTCCCGACCAGGGTAAACGGGGGATGCGCGAAGTCTCGCAGCGAGGAGCCCTCCCGCATGAACTCCGGGTTCACGGCGACGCGTAGCTGACACGCCAGCTCCCGTCCCGCGCCGGCGCGGAGAGCGGGGATGAGCACGCGCTCCGTGGTACCGGGGAGCACCGTGCTTCGAAGCACGACGGTGTACGGTTCAGTACGTCCGGCCAGCGCCTGACCGATCTCTTGGCCGATGCGTTCGAGCGCGGCCACCCCGAGTTGCCCGTTGGCGCGCCCGGGCGTGCCGACACAAATCAGCCCCACATCGGTCTGCCTCACGGCCTCCGCGGCCGAGACCGTGGCTCGCAGTCGGTGCGCTCCGACAAGCTCGGCCAAGAGCTCACCCAGCCCCGGCTCCACCACCGGCGGCGTGCCCGCATTGACAGCCGCCACCTTTTCGGCGTCAATATCAACGCCGATCACCTCATGCCCCGCCCTGCTCACACAGGAAGCGGTGACACATCCCACGTAGCCGAGGCCGAACACGCTAACACGCATGACGCCGCACCTCCTCTTCGCACAAGGCCTCGAACTCTCGAGTCACCTGCGACCACGAGTACCGCTCCTCGACCAGCCGACGCCCAGCGCTCCCCAGCGCCCGCCGCCGCGCGGGATCCCGGAGGAGCGCCACGATTGCCGCGGCGAAGTCCGCCGGATCGTCCACGCGAAGGAAGTGCGTGCCCGAAATCAGCGGCAACCCCTCCGCTCCCACGGTCGTCGACACCACGGCCTTCCCCATCGCGAGTAGCTCGAAGATCTTGATGCGCGTCCCGCCGCCAACCCGGAGCGGCACCACGCCAACGCTCGCTTCCGCGACGTACGGTCGCACATCATCAACGGTGCCAGTAACGCGGACGCCCGCAGTCGCCGCCAGCTGCAGCACACGGGCGCTCGGATTGCGCCCGACTACGGTCAGAGACACTTCCGGCATTTCGCTGCGAATGCGGGGGAGGATCGCCTCGACGAAGTACACGACACTGTCCTCGTTGGGCCACCAGTCCATGGAGCCTGGAAGGACGACGGAGCCAGGTGCCTCGTGCGATCCATTGGGCGTGAAATAGCTGGTATCGACTCCAGTTGGGATCGCGCGAACCCTTGCCTTGGGGGCGTGGGCGGCCAGCATCGTACGATCCGCCTCAGAGACCGCGACGGTCAGGCGCGCCCGAGCGCAGGCCCGCGCCTCGTACCGGCGCATCTTCCGCCACTCCAATTCGAGAAGCGCGCGTCGCCATATCCGCGGCTCGACCCGGCTCAGACGCTTCCAGATCATGTGCTCCACGTTGTGTGCGAAGAGGACCGCCGGGACCGGCCCGTCCAGCGCGGCATTGGGCGTGGCGGCGAGAAAATCCACCACGCAGACATCGACGTTGCCCGCTGCGATGCGCCGGGAGACCTCCTGGGCGAGCGCCGGCACGCGGCACTTCCAGAGATCGACCGGGAGCGGCGAGAGCCAGGATCTGAGCAACGCCAGGGCGAACCAGGGACTCGTGCGCTTCGGGATCGCGCAGGGCACCGATATCACGTGCTCGCAGTTCGACAGTCGAGCCGCCAGCCCCTCGGGATCGTCCCGCGGGCCGTGAGTCGTCAATAGAGTCACGCGATGCCGGCGCGCCAGCTGCGCGATGATGTGAAAGCTCCGCAGTCGTCCCCCCGCATTGAGCGGCCAGAGCCCTCCTACCTTCACCCACAGGATGCGCATTGCTCGCTCGTCGCCTCCATAACTCCGGCGACATCGTCGCCGTCCAGAAACACCCGCTGCCAGATCTCCAGGTTCATCAAGAGCCAGAGGCGATCGCCGTGCTCCACCGCCCCGGCGCGATGCTCCTCGGCCAGGCGCCTGACGCAGGCGGGTTCGAAGAGCCCCCGCTGGAGCGCCCGCGGCCCCAGCACGAACTCCTGCACGAGCGGCCAGAACGAGCCGCGGAGCCATCGGCCCACGGGAACCGGGAAGCCCATCTTCGGTCGCGTGAGGATTTCACGCGGCACCAGGTCCTGCAGCGCGGCCCGCAACACGGCCTTGGTGCGCCAGCCGCGCAGCTTGAAACGGCCAGGGATCGCCGTCGCGTATTCGACGAACTCGTGGTCGAGGTACGGGACCCGGCTTTCGATCGAGGCCGCCATGCTCATCTGATCCTGTTTCATCAACAGCTCGACCAAATACGTCTGGAGGTCGGCGTGGCTCATCCGTTCGAGGGTACCGCTGGCGGACTCCTCGTAGCAGCGCAGCCCCTCGCCGTAGGGGTCGCGACCGGCGAGCAGCCTGTGGTCCGCCAGGAGGCAAGACTGGAGGACCATGGGGAACACGGCGAAGTTTTCGTAGAACAGCGCGCGGGGCCCTGGCTCGAGTGCCAGAACCGTGCGCCGGGCATAGCGGCGCATCGGGTTGGGGAGACTCCGCGTGAGCCGACCGACCTGGCCGCGAACAGCCCGAGGGGCCAAAGCCCAGTAGACGCGCCCAAGCCGCTCGTTCCAGGCCGTCACGCGGTAGCGGTTGTAGCCGAGGAAGAGCTCATCGGCGCCCTCACCCGTGAGCACCACCTTGACGTGCTCCCGGGCCAGGCGCGAGACGAAGTAGAGAGGGACGCTCGAGGGGAAGGCGATGGGCTCGTCCTCGTGCCAGATCAGCTGCGGCAAGGCATCGAAGAACTCGGTGGGCGACACGACGACCTCGCGGTGCTCCGCGCCTGCCGCGCGGGCCGCAAGCCGGGCGTAGGCAAGTTCGTTGGCCTCGGGCTCCGAGAAGCCCACTGCGAATGTGCGAATCGGCTCCGTGACCAGCGACGCCATGAGGGCGGCCAGGCCGCTCGAATCAATCCCGCCGGACAGGAACAGCCCGAGTGGCACGTCGCTCATGAGGTGGCTCCGCACGGCGGCGGTGAGCCGCGTGCGTAGTTCACCGGCTCGCTCCGCAAGCGTCACGGGAGCCTCCTCCGTGGCAGCCGGCAGTCGCCAATAGCGGCGCTCCCGAGACCCTTCAGCGAGCGTCCACGAGAGGGTCCGACCGGGTAGCAGCTTGCGCACGCCCTTGAAGAAGGTCTCTTCCCCGGCGACGAACCCCGTAGCCAGAAACTCGGGAACGATCGCCTCGTTCAGCGCTGGCCGAACGGAGCCTCCAACGAGAAGTGCCTTGATCTCCGAGGCGAAGAGGAGTTCCTTGTCGGTGTACGCGTAGTAGAGCGGCTTGATCCCGAGCCGGTCCCGCGCCAGGAGGAGGCGGCCCTGCAGCCGGTCCCACAGGGCAAACGCGAACATGCCCTGGAGCCGCTCGACACAGGATGCCCCCTCCTCCTCGTACAAGTGGAGGATCGTCTCGGTATCGCTCCGGGTCCGGTAGGCGTGGCCGCGCCGCTCGAGCCCGCGACGGAGATCGGCATGGTTGTAAATTTCGCCGTTGTAGACGATCCAGACGGTCCCGTCCTCGTTGGCCATGGGCTGGTGGCCTCCGGTCACATCCACGATCGCCAGCCGACGCATCCCCAGCCCCACCGGCCCCTCGATCCAGAGCCCCTCGCCGTCGGGCCCGCGGTGGCGCAGCACATCGCGCATCCGCTTGAGGCCCACTTCGTCCACGGCCGCCTGTGGATTGAGCTTGACGATACCGACGATCCCGCACATGAGGGGCTAACTGCCTTCCGCCGCAAGAATGAGCCCCGGGGTCAAGGCGTCGGACGCGGCCGGGCCGCCCACTGGCGGGACCGGCTCAAGCTCGACGCCCAGCTCGTCGAGCACCGCACGGGCGGGCGCGAAACGGAACTCGCGCAGCAGCAGCGCGAGTTTGTGCGCGTTGCCAGCGATGCCGACCCGATGGCGCAAGCTGCGCAGCAGCCCGACCCCTCGTACCCGCGGCTGGCCGAGGTCAAACTCCCATGGATGCAGATAGACGACCGCTGGCCGGCTGGCCCGCTCGAGTCGTCGGATTGCCCAGCGCGTCAGCCACAGCGGGTAGAGTCGGAAATATCCGCCGCCAGCCACCGGCAAACGCCCTGCGCCGAGCTCGAACACGGACAACGGAACTTCCCAGATGCCCTCCTCGCGGCGGTGGACGCCGGTCGGCGCCTCGGCAATGCCGTAGCGGTCGTGGTGCACCGGGAAGATCGACGAGTCGTACCGATAGCCAGCCCGGTGGAGCTCGCGCAGTGCCCACAGAGTCCGGCTGGTGACTGATAGGGTGGGCGCGCGGTAGCCAATCACCGGCTGCCCGCTGAGCTCCTGGAGCAGCGCACGGGAACGCGAGACCTCGTCGAAGAAGGCGGCCTTGCTCAAGGACCAGATCGGCGTGTGCGACCAGCCGTGGCTCGCGACCTCGTGTCCGGCCCGAGCGATGTCGCGTACCAAGTCCGGGAGCCGCTCCGCTAGCCACCCCAGCACGAAGAACGTCGCCCGCGCGTCCGTCGCAGCGAGCAGATCAAGCAGCCGACGGACATTCTCGCCGACACGCAGCTCGCAGCGCGGCCACTGGTCGCGGGAGATGGCCCGGGCGTAGTTCTCAACCTGGAACCAGTCCTCGACGTCGATGGACAGCACGTGGCTGGGCGGCACCGCCATTCCCCTCCCTGGCTCAGCGCCCTCGGGTCGGGGCGCCGCTGCAACACCTCCCTCCCTCGCCTTGCAGAGAACGTGCCGGCCCTGGCGGGTGCACTGACCCACTGGGCGCTTGCCCCATCCTTGTGCACATCCCACTACCGTTGCGCGGGCTCCTCGATCGGTCGCCCAAGCTCGCTCCGGAACGGAACTTGCCCCGTCGTGGGGAAAGACCCGTCCCACGAGGCAAGACCGATGAGGCAGCCAGCACGCTCCGCTCTCATGGCCGCGGCCATCCTCCTCGCCGCGTGCCAGGAGCCTTCGAGCCCGACTCAGCCGACCTCGGCGGGCCCGACCCGGGACCTCCTCGGAGCGGCGGTCGCGCGATACATAGTCGTGTTCCAGGAGACCGTCACCGACCCGGCCGGCCTCGCCCAGTCGCTGGTGAGCGCCTACAACGGATCGCTCTCACAGATCTACACAAGCGCTCTCAAGGGATTCGCAGCAAGTCTGTCGGATGCGGCGGTGGCGGCCCTGGGGCAGAACCCGCTCGTCGCCTACATCGAGTCCGATCAGCTGGTCCAGACCGACGGGACCGAGCAGATGGATGCGAACGGCGACCCTTGGGGGCTCGACCGGATCGATCAGCGGGCGCTTCCCCTCTCGGGCACGTACAGCTACACCGCGACGGGCGCGGGCGTGCACGCGTACATCATCGACACGGGCATCTGGACTGACCAGCCGGAGTTCGGCGGCCGGGCGGACAACGTGTACGACATCCTCGGCCTGGACGGCCTGGACTGTAACGGGCACGGCACCCACGTGGCGGGCACGGTCGGCGCCGCGACGTTCGGCGTCGCCAAGGGGGTCTTCCTGCACGGCGTGCGGGTGTTCTTCAATTGTGGCGGGGTCGGGTGGACTTCCGATCTCATCGCGGGGGTGGACTGGGTGACCGCGCATCACGCGAGCCCCGCCGTGGCGAATATCTCGCTCACGGAGGGGCGCTCCGATGCGCTGAACACCGCTGTCACGAGCCTGTGGAACTCCGGCGTGTTCGTGACGGTGGCGGCCGGCAACAAGACCGACGACGCCTGCCTGTACTCGCCCGGGAGCGCGAGCGGCGCCTTCACCGTCGCGGCGTCGACCCGGACCGACGCCAAAGCGGACTTCTCCAATTGGGGCAGCTGCGTGAAGGCCTACGCACCGGGCTCGGATATCAAGTCGACGTGGCTCGCAGGCATGACGATGACGATGTCCGGCACGTCGATGGCGGCACCGCATGTCACCGGGGTGGCCGCGCTCTACAAGGCGACGTTGGGCGACGCGCCGTCCGCCACCGTGTCCAACTGGATCATCAGCAACGCCACGACGGGCGCGATCACCGGAAACGCCGCCGGCACACCCAATCTGCTTCTGTTCAAGTCGACGTTCTGAGGTGGCTTGAGGGGCACAGGACTCCGTCCTGCGCCATCAGCGAACGTTCCGATAGATGCGTTCGTACGTCGCAAGCCAGGGAGCGAGGGCGAACTCGTTCGCCAATCGCTCCCGCGCTCGGCGCGCGCGTGCCGCTGCCGCCTCGGAGTCCGCATACACGCCCCGAATCGCGGCCGCGAGCGCCGCTGGATGCTCAGGCGCGATCAACACCGCTTCTCGCGACGAGACGACGTCGGGGATGCCTCCGACCGCCGTCGCGACGATCGGGGCGCCGGCCGCCATGGCCTCCAACATCACCATCGGCGTGCCCTCGGCCCGGGAGCTGAGCACAAACACATCGAACGCAGAGAACAGGCGCCCCGCGCCCGGGCGGTTGCCAAGCCAGCGGACCCGCTGCGCGAGCCCGCGGCGCGCCGCGAGCGCCTCGAGCGGAGCCCGCGATCGTCCGTCGCCCAAGACCGACACGGCCAAGGGCAGGTCGCTGAGGAACTCCAACGCGGCCAGCAGGACGTCCGGCCCCTTCTCTGGCGACAGCCGTCCCACCCATCCGACGTGGAATCGACCTTCAGGCACTGCGAGCATGTGGCGAGCGCGGTCACGCGGGAGTGGCGGGTCACCCTCAGGCCACGCGTTCGGAACGACGTGTAGGCGCTGGGCTGGCACGCCCGCGCGCGCGAGATCGGCGGCGAGGGGGCGCGAGACAGCCACGACGGCGTCGAAGCGCCGAAAGGCCCACCGTTGCAGCCACTCGTAGAAGCGGTTCTTGAGGTCGCCCCCCGCGAAGCCGTGTACCGTGGTCACCGTAGGAACGCCGAGGCGGCGAGCGGCACTGGCGTCGATCACGTCCGCGCGGTAGCCGTGCGTATGCACCACGTCCGGCCGGACTCGCCGGCAGATCTCGATCACCGCAGCCCACTCGCGGAGGTAAGCCCGCGGCCGAATGCGCACCGGGACAACATCGACGCCGGCCGCGATGAGGGGCGGTAAGAACGGATGGTCCTCGCGGCCGTTCGGGAGCACCGCGACCACGCTCACCCGGTGACCGGCCCGACGCTGCGCAGTGGCGAGCGCGTGAACGACTCGCTCGAGACCGCCTGCCTCGCACGGTGCTGCGATGTGGAGCACGCCGATGGCTCCGTCACGACTGAGCGGACCCACAGATCCGACCTCCCGAGCACAGCGGCTGCTCACCATGCGTCGTGCCAGTGACTCCATCGTCCACATCGTTTCACCAGTCGCCCCGTTACGGCTTGCCGTCATTCCTCCCCCATGTAGAGGCGCTCGTACTGCCGCACCATCCTGTCGAGGCCGAATCCCTGTTCTACCCGCTCCCTCGCGACCGCCCCATCCGCCTCGCGTCGGTCGCGATGCGCCAAGGCGTCACGCCATGCGGCCGCCAGTGCGGCGACGTCTCCGGGCCGCACGAGGCGGTGGCGCAGACGCTCTCCGAGGATTGCGGGAGACCCGCCGACTTCGGTCACGACCGGACACACGCCGGTACTCATCGCCTCCAGCAAGCCGAGCGAGGTCCCCTCGCTCCACGACGACAGCGTGAACACGTCCAACACGGCGTGGACGTTCTCGACGTCGCTCCGCCAGCCTGCCAAGCGCGCAGCGTCCCGCAGCCCATATCGCTCGATCAGCGCCTCCAGCCGCGCCCATTCCGGGCCGTCTCCGACCAGCACCAGAACGGGCGCCGGGCCCTCGGTCCAAGTCGCCCGGAGCTGGGCGAAGGCCTGGATCATGATCTCGTACGCCTTTACCGGATCGAGCCGACCCACGCTGCCGATCACCGGCGCCCCAGCCGGCACACCCAATTCCGCCCGGACGGACCCGTTGACCAGCCGCGGCCGGAAGCGACGGGTATCGACGCCGTTCACAACGACCCGGATGCGTGAGCGGTCGCGGACCACCGCACGCGCCAACTGGCCGCGGAGAGCGTCTGATACCGCCACCACCACGTCGGTGCGGCGGGCGGCAAGCCCGTCGCGAAACCGCGCGACCCAGGAATCGGGGTAATGACGCCCGTGCTCGGTGTGGACGAGACGCGGGACGCCGGCGTGCCGCGCCGCCAATGACGCCTTGTACCAGACGCCGCAATGGGTGTGCACGACATCCGGCGCGATCGCGCGGATTCTTCGGGCCAGCCCGACCGGCCACAGCATAGACAGGCGCGGAATGGCCTTGAATCGGTGCAGCTCCGCAACTGACTCGAGCCCCTGCGCAAAGCGGCCGAATCCACTCAGCGTCAGTATGTGACTCTCGAAACGGGCGCGGTCGATGAGTCGAACGATAGCCCCGACGAGTCGCTCCAGGCCGCCGTAGTCCAAGTCGTGAACCACATGCAGCACCTTGAGGCGTTGCTTCATGTGTGGCTGCTAACGGCGGTCGGCGGCGTCACGGGTACGCCTGCAAAGCCTGACGTCCGCAGCGCGAACCCATGGGCCGACAGCCCCGAAGGGATGTTGACCCGCGGCACGGCGTAGCGGTTCACGCGATTCGGCGTAAACCACCCCCCGTCAAGAGAGAGGGCCGCGACGTAGCCCGCCGCCGCCGCCGCCGCCTCGACCGACGGGCTCGCGAGACCATAGGGGTAGCTGAGCCACGCGACCACACTCGTGCACCGCCGACGCAGCCAGTCGAGCGGCCGGCTTAACTCTTCCTGGAGTTCGGCCGGCGAGAGACGAAGCAGGTTCGGATGCGTCCACGTGTGAGAAGCGAGCGTGATGCCCGGATGGCGGGTGGCTGTACGCAGCTCGCCCTCCGAAGCGACCAGCGCCCATTCCGGCACCGCGGCGAGTCGGAGCCCCTGCGCCTCAGCCCAGCGGCGGACGTCCCGGTCCTTTCCGCCCAGCTCTTGTAGGGCGCGCGTCCGCAGGACCGGATCCAAACCGCCGCCCTCGTCACGCGCCAGGGCGTCCCACCAGAAGGAACGTCCCCCCACGAAGGCAGGGACGACGAACAGCGTCGCCGGAACGCCCCGCCGTGCCAACTCCTCGACCCCGATCGCGATGGCTCCCTGGTATGCGTCGTCGAACGTGATCGCGACCCGCGGGCGGCGCCCCGATGGAGCGGGCGTCAGCACCTCCTCCAGCGGCACGATGGCATGCGTTCGCAAGAGTTGCTCGATCTGCCTCACAAACGTCCGGCGCGGGAGGTGCAGCGAGCGGTCTCCAAAGGACGAGCAATCGTCGGGCACGACGTTGTGGTAGGTCAACACGAGAGCATGGCGGAGCAGCGCGACTCGGCAAAGCGCAGCGGTGCCACTCCACACGAGTCCGGTCTCTACGAGCGCCTTGAGCGCAGCCCGCGTTCTCATCGAGCGTCCCGCGTCAACCTGCCAGCGGGACGCAAGAGGTCCGCCACCGCTTGCGGCGCCTGGACCGAGCGGGGAACCAGCCCGGCGGAAGCACGTACCGGTGCTCGCAGCGGAGACGCTACCCGAGCGAGTCCCAAACTCATACCGAGGAGCATGTACAAGTAGCCGGAATACGCCTGAGACAGGAAGACGGCGGTCACTGCGAACCCGACAAGGGATCCGGTCAGGGCCTGCGCCAGAAACGCTGCGTCTCCTGGTGGCCCCCGCCGCACTCTGGATAGCGCGCGGAAGGCACCCACGAGCAGCACGACGAACAGCATCAGCCCCAGGACGCCGAGCTCCGCGCCGATCTCGACGAAGGAGTTGTGCGCCGCGGACCACTTGAAGCCTCTCCCGTACTGCTGCACGCGGGCCTCGGGTGCGAGGGTGCCCTCCGCTATGGGGAAGGCACCAGCCCCAACGCCGAGCAGCGGATGGCTCACCATGTAACCAATTCCACGCTTCCACACTTCCAGTCGGCCCGACTCCGCCTGGCCGCTCCAGTTGTAATCGGTCGAGGGATGCAGCATCGTCCGCATCCGCTCGAAGTAGTTGTCACTCGTGACGGCGACGAGCAGGACCGCGATCAGCGCCACGGCTCCCACGCGCTTCGCCCTCGAGATTGCATGGAACCGCAGCAGCAGGTACGCCGCCACGGCCAGGAACCCAAGGAATCCACCTCTCGAACCCGTCTTGCCCAGCGTCATCATGAGGAACACCGTGGCCGCCGTCAGCAGCAAGCGGGCCACGAACCCAGCCGGCCGCCGCCAGAGCCATAGGACAAGCGGCAAGGTGGACACGATCAGCAAGGCCAGGTCGTTGGCATCGTAATAGGCCATGGCGAGCAGTCGACCTTCGCTCGTGAGTGGAGAGCGAGCGAGGATGACTGCGGAGAACACCGTCACTCCAGCGATCTGGAGCCAGGCGAGGCGCCGCAGGTCGGCCAACCCGCGAATGCTCGCGGCGACGAGGAGCAGCATCAAAGTGACGCTGCGCAGGTAGTCTTTGAGCAGAAATTCCAGGCTCAAACGGGGATACAGGCTCCCCGGAACGGAGAGCGTCACGAGCACCAGAAGACCGAGCGCCGCACGGACAACGGGCTCATTCAGACCGCTCAACCGCCGCCGGGGATCGCGGTCCAAAGCGAACAGGAGCAGCGCCCCCAACGCGGCAAGGAGCGGAAGACCGCGTACCGCGAGGATCGGAAACAGCTCGTGGACGCGCCAGACCTGCGTGAACACGAGAACCCCCAGCGCCACTTGCAAGCCATCCCACTGCAGCCGCTCTGGAGGCGGCGGCGCGACGAGGTGGTGGGCGTCGCGAGTGCCACGGCCTCGAGCGGTCATGTGCGACAACCACCACGGGGTCATCGCCTGCGTCCGCGCGAAGATGTCGCTGTGGAGAGAGCGAGGGCGAGGTTCACGACGACCGGAGGTGCAGACGCCATGCCGCTGTCAGGACAACCCGCGCGCCCATCCGTGCGTTGCGGCGACGCAACACCTGCGGCGCGTGCCCCATGACGGCAGCCTCGTCCCGGGCCTAAGTCCGGCTTGGAGCCTCGCTGCGGCGGCGATCAGGTGGGGGCGATGTGCACCGTGTCATTCGCCGGGGGACGCTTCCGTTTACGGGGAGGGTGTAGCCGCTCCGATCGGGTAGTTGGTCGCCTGCACGAACAGGGTGTAGACCGTCAGCGGGCCCAGCCCCCCGCTCAAGTAGGTTGCCCCATCCCAGAACAGCAGCCCGGCCGAGGAGCCGCCCGTGGTCCCCATGTAGCTCGCACAGGCCAGGTCCATGACCTTCGTGCCATTCACCCACACGGCGACCGTCCCGCAGCCCTGCGCGGTGTAGCGGTGGTAGCGATAGACCACATCGTACACGGTCCCCTCATTCAAGGACGGATACGTGCCCGGCCAGGGATTCGCGTGCCCGTTGTTCCGCCACATCTCGGCTTCGGAAAACATGCCGATGTTCCCATCAGAACACGGTGAGATCTCCGACATCACCCAGCCGTTGATGGCGCTCCCCGACTGGCCATAGACCGACTTGTGCGTCTTGAACTGCGAGCCGGAATTGGACGACCCGCAGGTCGTGCCCCCAATCGCCGCAGCCGCGCCCGGTGCCAGTACGAACCGCACCTGCTCAAACAGGTCCTGATCCAACGACGGGTCGTTGGGCGTGCCGACAAGCTTGCTGGTGCCAAACCACGTCTGCAGCGCCGCCGCACCGCCGGGCGCCGGAATGGTGCACTTCATGGAGTGGGCGCTGCCAGGATCCACGTACGCAGTGCTTGCCGCGCAACTGCCGCCGCCGTAGGCGTACACGTCCAGCGGGCCCGTCGTGCCATCGTTGAAATTCGTGCTGTAGTAGATCACCTGCCCCGGCGCGCTCGCCGTCACGCTGACCTGCGTCGTGCCGCTCTGCCCCTCGCTCGTCGCCGTGATCGTCGCCGCCCCGACCACCACGCCGCTCACGACGCCATTGTCGTTCACCGTCGCGACTGCGTTGCCGCTGCTCGACCAGGTCACGACCCGACCCGACAGCGGGGTGCCGGTCGCGTCCTTGGGGGTCGCGGTGAGCTGCCCCGTCCCACCCGCTGCCACCGTGGCGCTCGCTGGGCTCACGGTGACCGATGCCACGGGCACGGGTGGCGCACTCGATGTGATGCTGAAATTGCAGGCCGCGTGATTCCCGGCATCGGAGTACAGTGCCCAATTGGCGAGCGAGGTCGCCGTGCTCTGTTCGCTCCGGAATATTAAGCCGGTACCGATCGTGGCCTCCGTGCCCCCGGGCGCCGTCACGTAGGCCGCATAGATGTGCGTCGGGATGTCCACCGCGAGCCGGAAATGGTAGCTCGTGCCCGCAGTGTACGGGATGGCGGTCGCCGCGCCATACGCCCCCCCGTTGCGCGCATCGATGGTCCCCCTAACGTTGAAGCGCACAATGACGGCCAAGTCCGTGTACGCGGCGGTCGCGCCCAGCGACAGCCCGGTGATTCCATCGATAGCCGCACCGTTGGGTGTTGCGTCAAACTGCACCGTGAAGGACCCGGTCTGGGCAGTAAACGCGGTGTTCAGCCACGCGGGCGAGCTCGCGTTGCATCCCGGCGGAGGCGGTGCCGGCTGAACGGTAAGGACGGATGTAGCGCTCCGCCCGTCGCTGGTCGCCGTGATCAGGGCCGCGCCAGCCGCCACAGCGGTGACGAGCCCGCTCCCGCTCACCGTGGCCACCGCAGGAGCACTGCTCGCCCAAGTCACGACCCAGCCGCTCAACGCACTGCCCGCTGCATCCTCGGGCGTCGCGGTGAGCTGCCCCGTCCACCCTGCCTCGACCGAGACCGAGGCTGGCGATACTATCACGGACACCACAGACACCGAGGGAATGCCGGACCCGAGGCCGAAGTTGCAGAGCGTGAGGGTGCCACTGCTGGTGTACGACGCCCAGTTGGCCAGCGCCGTCGCCCCGCTCTGTTCGGTGCGGAACGCATAGCCGGTGCCGATCGGAAGTTCCGCCCCCCCGAACGGCGTCACGTAGGCCGCATAGGTGCGACTGGCCACGTCGACCACGAGCCGGAAGTGGTAGCTCGTCCCCGCAGTGTACGGAATGGCGGTCATCGCCGCATACGCCTCGCCGTTGCGCGCATCGATCTGGCCGGCCACGTTGAAGCGCACAATGGCGGCTAAGTCCGTGTACGCGCCGGCCGCCCCCGCCGCCAGCCCGATGACCCCATCGATGGCCGCGCCGTTCGGAGTACCGTCAAACTGCACCGTGAAAGACCCGGTCTGTGGGGCAAACGCACTGTTCAGCCACACGGCCGCACTCTGCTGGCAGACTGGTTGCGAGGAGGTCAACAGGAGCCTGGGGGGGCCACTAATGGATTGGTCTGGCGAGCAGGCGAGCACCGCCGCCGCAAGACCGAATACAGCGTCTCTCATCAGGGCCAGGCGCTTGGAGAGCTTGTGCTTGAACGGCACGATCCAATTTCCTCAGAGAGTGCTGAGTGTTGTTGTCAGCGAGATTTGTCGGTCGTCGTTGATCGGCTTACGGCGAAGGGGTGGCCGCTCCGATCGGGTAGTTGGTCGCCTGCACGAACAGGGTGTAGACCGTCAGCGGGCCCAGCCCCCCGCTCAAGTAGGTTGCCCCATCCCAGAACAGCAGCCCGGCCGAGGAGCCGCCCGTGGTCCCCATGTAGCTCGCACAGGCCAGGTCCATGACCTTCGTGCCATTCACCCACACGGCGACCGTCCCGCAGCCCTGCGCGGTGTAGCGGTGGTAGCGATAGACCACATCGTACACGGTCCCCTCATTCAAGGACGGATACGTGCCCGGCCAGGGATTCGCGTGCCCGTTGTTCCGCCACATCTCGGCTTCGGAAAACATGCCGATGTTCCCATCAGAACACGGTGAGATCTCCGACATCACCCAGCCGTTGATGGCGCTCCCCGACTGGCCATAGACCGACTTGTGCGTCTTGAACTGCGAGCCGGAATTGGACGACCCGCAGGTCGTGCCCCCAATCGCCGCAGCCGCGCCCGGTGCCAGTACGAACCGCACCTGCTCAAACAGGTCCTGATCCAACGACGGGTCGTTGGGCGTGCCGACAAGCTTGCTGGTGCCAAACCACGTCTGCAGCGCCGCCGCACCGCCGGGCGCCGGAATGGTGCACTTCATGGAGTGGGCGCTGCCAGGATCCACGTACGCAGTGCTTGCCGCGCAACTGCCGCCGCCGTAGGCGTACACGTCCAGCGGGCCCGTCGTGCCATCGTTGAAATTCGTGCTGTAGTAGATCACCTGCCCCGGCGCGCTCGCCGTCACGCTGACCTGCGTCGTGCCGCTCTGCCCCTCGCTCGTCGCCGTGATCGTCGCCGCCCCGACCACCACTCCCGTCACGAGGCCGCCCGTCGACACGGCCGCTACCCCTGGGGCGCTCGACACCCAGCTGATCACCCGCCCGCTGAGCACGGTTCCGCTCGCATCCTTCAGCGTCGCCGTCAGCTGGACCAGCTGACCCACCCGGATGCTCGCCGAGGCCGGGCTCACAGTCACGGACGCCACGGGCACGAGATTCACCGTGACCGCCGCCGTGCCGCGCTGCCCCTCACTCGTCGCCGTGATCGTCGCCGCACTCGCCGCAACGCCCGTCACGAGCCCCGTGGAGGACACGGTCGCCACCGCCGGGGTGCCGGACGCCCAGGTGACGGACCGACCCGAGAGCACATTGCCCGCTGCGTCCTTCAGAGTCGTCGTGAGCTGCACGGTCGCCCCCACGAGCACGACGGCGGTGGCAGGGCTGACCGTCACCGACGCCACCGAGACGATCGCCACGGTGACGCTCGCCGTGCCGCTCTGCCCTTCGCTCGTCGCCGTGATCGTCGCCGACCCCGCTGCGACGCCCGTCACCAGTCCGGCGGCCGACACCGTCGCGATCGCCGTATTCGAACTCGTCCACGCGACCCCACGCCCGGTCAGCACGTTCCCCGCCGCGTCTTTCGGCGTGGCGCTGAGTTGCGTCGTGGCCCCCACGAAGACGTTCGCCGTGGCCGGGCTGACCGTGACCGAGGCCACCGGCACGCTGGACACCGTGACCGCCGCCGTGCCAGCCTGCCCCTCGCTCGTGGCCGTGATCGTCACCGCCCCGACGGCGACACCCGTGACCAGGCCGCTCGCCGAAACCGTGCCGACGGCGCCGTTGCCCGTCGTCCAGGTCAGCGCTCGGCCGCTAAGCACGTTGCCGCTCGCGTCCTTGAGGGTCGCCGTGAGCTGCACCGTGCCGCCGACATACATGTTGGGGGCGGTGGGGCTGACCGTCACCGACGCCACCGGGACGATCGCCACGGTGACGCTCGCCGTGCCGCTCTTCCCTTCACTCGTCGCCGTGATCATCGCCGACCCCGCCGCCACGCCCGTCACGAGCCCCGCGGCCGACACCGTCGCGATCGCCGTATTCGAGCTCGTCCAACTGATCACCCGCCCGCTGAGCACGCTGCCCGCCGCGTCCTTAGTCACGGCGCTGAGTTGCGTCGTGGCCCCCACCACGACAGTTGCCGTAGCAGGATTCACCACTACCGAGGCGACCGGGACGGTGGATACCGTGACCGCCGCCGTGCCAGCCTGCCCCTCGCTCGTGGCCGTGATCGTCACCGCCCCGACGGCGACACCCGTGACCAGGCCGCTCGCCGAAACCGTGCCGACGGCGCCGTTGCCCGTCGTCCAGGTCAGCGCTCGGCCGCTAAGGACGTTGCCGCTCGCGTCCTTCAGAGTCGCCGTGAGCTGCACCGTGCCGCCCGCATACATGTTGGGGGCGGTGGGGCTGACCGTCACCGACGCCACCGGGACGTTCGCTACGGTGACGCTCGCCGTGCCGCTCTGCCCTTCGCTCGTCGCCGTGATCATCGCCGACCCCGCCGCCACGCCCGTCACGAGCCCCGCGGCCGACACCGTCGCGATCGCCGTATTCGAGCTCGTCCACGCGACCGCACGCCCGGTCAGCACGTTCCCCGCCGCATCTTTCAGCGTGGCGCTGAGCTGCGTCGTGGCCCCCGCGAAGACATTCGCCGTGGCCGGGCTGACCGTGACCGAGGCCACCGGCACGCTGGACACCGTCACTGCTGCCGTGCCGCTCTGCCCCTCGCTCGTCGCCGTGATCGTCACCGCCCCGACCGCCCCCCCCGTCACGAGCCCCGCGGCCGACACCGTCGCGATCGCCACATTCGAGCTCGTCCAACTGATCACCCGTCCGCTGAGCATGCTGCCCGCCGCGTCCTTGAGGATCGCCGTGAGCTGCACCGTGCCGCCGACGTACATGTTGGGCGCGGTGGGGCTGACCGTCACCGACGCCACCGGGACGATCGCCACGGTGACGCTCGCCGTGCCGCTCTGCCCCTCGCTCGTCGCCGTGATCGTCGCCGACCCCACTGCGACGCCCGTCACCAGGCCGCTCGCCGAGACCGTGGCTATAGTGGTGCTACTCGTCGTCCAGGTCACCGTCCGGCCGGTCAGCACGTTCCCGTTCGCGTCTTTGACCACCGCGCCGAGCTGCTGCGCCGAGCCTACTGAGATGGTCGCCGCCGCCGGGCTCACCGCGACCGAGGCCACCGAGAGGTCACTGACCGCGAGGATCGCCGTGCCCGTGATGCCGTTGGCCGCCGCGGTCACAACGTACCCACCCGGAACTGAGCCGGCCCCGTACAAGCCGGAGGACGAGATCGTGCCGCCCTGGGCGCTCCACGTCACATTCACCGCGACCGAGTCCCCGTTGTTCAGCCGCCCATAGGCGACGAACTGCTGCGCGCCGCCCGTCCCCAGGCTCACGCTGCGGGGCGCGACGGCGACTTGCGCCAATTGGGGGTTGGAGCGGACATGCACGACGGAATGACCGCGGGCGACGCCCTGGGGTGTCCCGCTGCTGCTAGCCGTCCCCGAGGCCTGGAGCACGGTGGCGGTCACCTCATAGTCGCCCTGGAAGGGCGTGGCAGTGTACAGGCCGCTCGACGAGATGGCGCCGTCCGTGGTGCTCCACAACATGGCGATGGAAACGCTGTCCCCAGCTTCGGTCCGGCCAAACACGCGAAACTGTTCGGTCTGCGAGGGTTCCAGCGTGACGGTGTCGGGAACGGTGACGACCTGCACTACGGAGTTGCTCGGCAGGGTAGGATCGGTAATCCCTCGTCTATCCTGCAGCTGGCACGCGGCAAGAACCGCGGCCGCCGCAGGGACGAGCGACGCCTTCATGAGTGCCAGGCGCTTCGACAGCTTAAACGTGAACGGCATCAGTCCTGCTCCTGGATATAAAAAGGCCGCCAGCTTCGACTCACGGTCGATTCGCTGGCGGCCCGGCGGACATGGCGACCAAGGTCGCGTTAGTCCCGTAGCTCTGCGTCACCGCCTTTCGACGGCTTTGCTCTGAGCAGCGACTTCACATTGTTCGGCGGGGGCGCCCGCGGTACTCGTTTGGAGCGGTCGAGCAACCGTACCCGTGCTGCCCTGCTCCAACGGGTGCCGCACCTTAGCAACGCCTAAAAGGCGACGCAAGTCAGGATTGACCTGACAGGGCTAAGTACCAACGGGAGCACAGGATGCATCGAATGGTTGCGCAGTGCAGCTCGGTTAGATACAGCGGTTCGGATGGACGCTACGATACTGGCCGGGACGCGCTACAAATCCTTGGGCCGTGTCGCGACCGCGCAGGTCGTGTCACAGAATGGAACAGCAGCCCTCTTCGGTGCCTATGGGAATTCGCGATCCCTACGGGTGGGACGTGGCGACGTGGGGCCGCGGACGTTCCGCCCCACGCCTCGCCTTAACACCCAATCCGCTGTACGGACACTACAAGGTTGTCGAAGTAGCGCTCCTGGGCCACGGGCGACCCCGTGTTCCAGTAGTTCTCGAAGAAGACGGTGTTGATGCCATACTCGCCGAAGCCTCCGAGCCAATTGAGTCCTGTCTCCTGGGCCTCCAAGTTGTCGTTGATCCAGAACTCGAAAACGCCGTTGGACAGCCCGGTGTCGTTCAACCGCGCGTGCGCCTCCACGCAATACCACTGGCCTACATGGCTCGCGTCGAAAAGCGGGGTCACGCCCGGCTTCCTTCCGAGCCAGTGGAAGTGCGCGAAATCGTTGTACCGCGTGGTCTGGAGGTTCCCCAGCGCATCGGTGCCGGACACGGGGTCCAGCTGGAGAGCGTTCGTGTCGGGAGAATCGCCGCCCCACAGATGGGCAACCATGGCCTCCACCCACTCGGACGTCACAATGCTGCTTGCCCGTGTGAGTTTGTAGCCTGCGCCGCCCACCCACCTCGCCGGATTCCGGACGTACATCCGCCAGTACACCTCCCGGTAGATCGCCGTCCCCGCGTCCACCGTCCGGAAGTAGCGTCCGGGCACCCTCCCCATGGCGAGGTGCAGCGCGCCCGCCGAGACCTGCCCCCTAGCGAACTGCGCCCGCATGCCGTAGGAGCCGTCCCGACCTGCCCCTTTCACCCGCACAAATGCGCCATCGGGGTTGTCGTACTCGAAGTACTGGCTCAACCGATCCTGCTCGAAGTCGTCACACCAGATCCACCCCCGCCGTGGCGCCGCACACTCGTCGACACTCGCGGCAGCCGCGAGCGTGACCACGGTGCCACTGTGCCACTCGCTCGTCGCGGGGAAGGTGGCCGAGCGCATTGGGACCGTCGTGACGACGCCGCGTGAGGAGATCGTGCCGGTCGCTCCCGCCACCACGCTTGCAGCAGCCAAGCTGATCAGGAATCGCATCGACCAGTCGGCTACCACGGCCGCCGCACGCCGAACTCCGCCGTCAGCTCGTCGATCACGCGCTCCATTGCCTCGTCCCGTGGGATGCCGTCGCGGCCGTAGGCCGCGGCGTAACACGCCCGGATCTCCCCTGGGTAGCGGATCGGGTCCCCCCCCTCCACTGGGGGAGCGGTCCGCACCCAGTCGAGTAGCCCCCCGACGCGCTGGAGAAACGTCTGGCGCGGCATGAATCGCTCCGGATCGACGGCGACAAAGACATGGCCGGCGTCGATCGAGCGATCCCAGGTGCTGAACAGCGAGCCGACGTCGCGTCCGACCCCGGCCCCGGCCAGGACGCCACTCAGGATTTCGACCATCAGCCCGAGGCCGAAACCCTTGGGCCCGGCGGCGGGCAGGAGGCAGCCGCCAGCGGCTGCTTCCGGGTCGTCCGTCGGTTTCCCCGCGGCGTCGAGTGCGGACCCCGCCGGCAATCGACCGCCGGCGCCATGGATGGTGCGCACGTCGGAGCCAGCGAGCGTGCTAGTGGCGAGGTCGACGAGCAGCGGGCCTCCCGACGGCGTCGGGCATCCGAATGCAAGGGGGTTCGTTCCGAGCACCGCTCGAGTACCGCCAAACGGCGCGACCTTCGGGAAGGCATTGCTGCACGTGAAGCCAACGTACCCGGCGTCCGCTGCGAGGGCGCAGTAGTAGCCTGCGGCCCCGTAGTGCAGGCTACGCCGCACGGCGACGAGGCCGATCCCCTCGGCGCCCGCGAGCTCGAGTGCCCGTGCCATGCCGAGCCGGCCGGCGACGTGGCCGAAGCCGTACGCCGCATCCAGGCAATGCGCCGCCGGGGCGACTGCCGTCCACGCCATCGCTGCGGGAGAGCGAATCAGCTTCCGGGCGAGGCGGCGCGCCAGGATCGGGAGCCGCAGCAGGCCCTGCGCGGGCCGCGCGCGCAGATCCGCCCACACCAGCCCGTCGGCGACGGCGTCCGCGTCACCCGGCGCGGCGCCCGCCGCCGTGAGCACCTCCCGCACGAACCGCCGATGCGCCTCAGGCGCGATGGTCGCCGTCACGGAGTCCTCGAGGCAGGCCGGACCGTCGCCGTGCGAACACACCCCACAGCCGCCGGCGGACCTGGTCGCGCAGGTACCACGACGCGAGGACCGTCGCCGGCCACGGATCGCTCCAGCGAAAGTAGAGGAAGTGCTGCCAGTGGAGCAGGCTGCGTAGCCACCGCGTCCAGGACAGCTCACCCCGCCCGCGCGCCTCCCGAAACGCGTAAAAGTCCTCGCGCAGAACGAGGAACCGCACGCCCCGTCGGTACTCTCCAACCGTGGGGAGGGGCCGGTCAGTCAGCCGATTGTAGACGAGGAGCGACAGGTCGATCCCGCAGATCTGGACCATCTCGTGCAACAGCGTGAAGCGCGGATTGCACTCGATCAGCTTCAGCTCGTTGTCCCTGGGATCCCGCTTGAACTCGACGTTGCCGAATCCGGACAGGCCGACGCCCTGGAAGAACCTGAGGCCCAGCCGTGCGACCTCAGGGTTCCAGTCCGAAATGTGGTAGGTCCCGGTCCCGAACCCGTTGGGGTACTGGCGCAGCTTCCTCTTGGTGAAGTGGAACAGCGGTTTCAGCCGGTCGTCGAGGTACGTGTAGTAACTGCAAAACCGGTCGTCCCCACCGGGAATGATTTCCGTCACCAGCATGTCGAGTCCGTGCGCCTGCACCTGCTCGAACACCGAGCACAAGTGCTCCCGGCTCGTGACCACAAACAGCTTCGCTTTGAAGAACCTCTGGAGCCGGTGTGAGTATCGCGGCTTCAACGCGCACGGGTAGCCCACCCGCTCCGCGGCGGCGAGTGCCTCCGGTAGGGTGCGAGCGGGACAGGCGGCCGGGGCGGGCACGCCCACCCGGGCCGCCAGCGCGTAGGTGGACGCTTTGTCCAGCATGGCGAGGAGAATTTCGTCGTTGCCCTCGATCAGCCGGAACCGCGCCGCGAGCCGCGTGCGGTTGCGGGCGGTGAGCTCGACGCCGTCGTCCCCGCAGGGCAGCAGCACGGCGCCCTCGAGCGCAGCACCGCCGCCTCCCAGCAGCCACTCCATCCAAGCTCCCTGGGGATCTCCGTTCTCGCGCACGGAGATCCAGCGACTGTAGCGCGAGTAGCGGATGGGCGCGGTCGAGGGGGCGAGCGCATACACGGCGATCCCGCGACGCCGAAGGGTCCACGCCACCGACAAGGCGTTCGCCGTGCCTCCCAGCAGGATGACCGGCGGTAGCACGCTCGCGCCCTTAGTCCCCACACTACGCTTTAAAGAATATCGTTGAATATCTTCGGTGCCATTCCTTGCGAACAGTCATGAACGGCTCTAGCGCGCTGTAATTCCACGGCCACCCATCGCTATACGCGTTCAATTCCCTGTAGATCTCCTCCAACTTGTATCCGGATGGGATGAGACCATGCTTCCGCGTCTGCTCCTGAAGAATATGCAGGTCCATGCCGGCGACAAACAGCACGGCTCTAGGATTCAAAAGGAGGCAAATATTTCTAAACGCCCTTTTCGCATTGTGCGCTGCTAGATGAATGAGCACATGCTGGGCATAGACAATGTCCGCTGAGCCAATGCGTTCCTTCAAGTTCGGGTCTAGAGCATCAGCGAGACCAAAACGAACATGATTCCTCACATCACGCTTGACGACATAACAGCCATCTTCGATATCAAACGTTACGCCAACGAAATTCGCGGTTACCGTTGTGCTTCCTGACAGGTCCGTACGAAATACCTCCTCCGGCGTATAACGACCATTGCGGGCTTTCTCGATACACTCCCGGTCAATGTCATAAGCACGCACAGTAAAGACGAGATCGGGGTGCCGCTGTCGTAACACAGACGCTATCGAATAGGCCTCCGCTCCCGTGGAACATCCGATGACGGCAATATCCAAAGGCTTCGCGCTGGCGTTTTGCGTTAGGAAATCCAACACCGGCCCGGATAGTGCCTCAAACTGGGTGGGCAGCCTGAGAAAACAGGTAAAGTGACAGTTCCGCCGGGGACTGAGGGCCAAGGTGAGCCGATGCCTACGGACCTTCCACCAGGGTGTCTGGATGAGGGCCCTAATTCCAGGCAGTTGCTTGAGCGACCTGTATAGGCGTTGTGTCATTGCTGCTTCGTCTTTCATGACGGGAGCGCGACGCTGCGGCCCCTCAATCGGGATCGACCACTTCGCACCCTCCCTGGGTCAAGAGGGCGTCCACCCAGGCGTTAGAGAACTCGCCTCGCGCGACAGCCGCCACATAGTTGGCTTCGGTCTCCCGACGCATCCGCAGGCGCTCGAGCAGGCTGGCGGCGGCATCTTGGGGAATGACCACGACGCCGTTCTCGTCCCCCACGATGATGTCGCCGGGGTGAACCACGATACCGCCGCACTGAACCGGGAAGTTGACTTCCCCGGGGCCGCGGTGGAGCGGGCCGATCGGTGTCACGCCGCGCGCGTAGACCGGGAAGTCGAGAGCGACAATTCCGGGGATGTCGCGCACGTAGCCATCCACCACGAAGCCGGTGATCTTGCGATGCCGCGCCTTGGTGCTGACCAAGTCCCCGAGCACCGCGTTCATCGCGGACCCACCCGCATCGACCACGAGGATGTCGTTCGGCGCGGCGAGATCGAGGGCCTTGTGCACCATCAGGTTGTCGCCGGGAAACACTTTGACGGTGCAGGCGGGGCCGAGGATCCGGAGGTGGGGAGCGGTGACGTTTCGGATCGCGGTGCACATCGTGTACAGGCGATTCATCAGATCTGAAATCATGGGCGTCTCGAACTCCCGGAACCCCGCCACCAACGCGGGATCGGGGCGGCCGATATGGCGCCGCATCCGGAACCCGGGACCCGGATTCAACTCCGACGTCATCGGCTTGCTCACCATGGCTCCTACCTCCCGTCGGCCCCCGCCGCGCCGCTGCGCTTCCTCGGTCGGAACCACGTGCCACGTTGACATTCGATGGTTACCTCGCGCTGTGGGGCCCGTGGGAAGGAACGGATCGCAAAGGGTGGCAAGGACGATGCCAGCGCGCAGAGAGAAGGACTGCGCGGGCTAGGTGGCACCGGCCTGATCCGCAGGATGACACGCATGCTCGCGCTCAGGTGATCGATAATGAACCCAACCATCCGCTCTCCCTCCCCATGGAATCTGTGGCGCTCGCGCAACACCAGGATGTCAGGCCTGGGCAGATGGGCTCGGACTTCTGCCGCACAATCCTTGCAAGAGCGAGGGGATGCCCGTAGCCACAGGGCATCCCGGCCCCCGCGTGCAGTGTTGCTATCGTGCAGAGTGAGAGCGCTACGATGAGTGTCGACCCACGGTTACAAGCAGTCTTCGAGGCGGTATTTGGGCGGGAGGCCTCTCAGCTCTCTGAGCAAGACTCCCCAGCCACGATCGAGAGCTGGGATTCTCTCAACCACGTGTATCTCGTCCTGGCATTGGAGGCCGAGTTCGGCGTTCAATTCGACGCAGAGGAGATCGCGAATCTGATCTCAGTCGGCGCGATTCAGAGGCGGCTGGAAAGCGCTTCGGGCAGCTCGCCGGCGAGAGCTGCGTCATGACCGTGATGGTGAGGCGGTTCAAGACCGCCGACGTGCCGGCCATCGAACGCCTCAATGTGCGGCTTGCCACAGCGGGGCTGCCCCACCGGGTAGGTCATGAGGATTCCCGCCGCAGCGAGGAGCGACGCCTCGACAAGGAGTCCATCGTCCAACGTCTCTACGTGGCGGCCGCGGGTGAGGAAATCCGTGGCGGCATCTGGCTCAGGGAGCAGCTGTTTTGGTCAGCAGGGCGCTCGGTACGCGTCGGCTGGACCGTCTACCCGGTCGCCGAGAGCCTCATAGACGGGAAGGCGGCAGGCGTACCGGCAAGTCTGTTGTTCAGTCTGCTTCGGCAGCAGCCATACCTCATGGCATTGGGGATGGGCGGGCACGCTGGCCCGTTTGCCAAGATACTTGCCGCCGCGCGTTGGGCCGGCTCCTCGCTCCCCTTCTTTTTCCACCTGCGTCATCCGTCCCGGGTGCTTCGTCACCTGGCGTACGCCCGAACGACTCGCTTGCGACGAACGGTCGCTGATTGCCTCGCCGCGAGCGGTGTTGCGTGGACCGCCAACAAGCTACTGGCGGGCGTCCGCGCCGCGATGAGAGGGGGACGGGCGCGCCAATTCACATACGCGGTGGTGGACCGCTTCGACTCTTGGGCGGATGAGCACTGGGAGCGGTGTCGTGACTCCTACGGTTTCATCGCCGCTCGCGACAGCCGGGCGCTCAACGCGCTGTACCCCGAAGGCTTCAGGTGTCTGACACGACTACGAGTCCAGCACAGTGGTCGCGACGTGGGGTGGATCTGCGCCCGATCCATCAATGCCCTCGGGACCCGATTGGAGCGACACTTCGGCGGCCTCCGGGTAGGGATCCTCACTGACGGTCTAGCGCAGCCTGGTGATGCGACCGGCGTGATGGAGGCTGGATTCCGTTACCTCGTCGACGAGGACGTCGATCTGATCGTGACGTACCAGTCGCATCCGGCGTGGTGCGCGGCGGCCTCTGACATTGGCCTGATGCGAGGGCCAAGTAACTGTGCGTTCTATCGGTCTCCTGCGGTTGAAGCCCTACTTACAAGAGCGGCTGCGGACAATCGCCATTGCCATCTCACGCGTAGCGACGGCGACGGCCCGGAGCCAGTCTGATGCTCGCGTCGGAAGCGGCTTCCGATTTGGCGATCCTCAATGGCACCCTGCACCATATCGGGGTGGCGACTCCGAATGCGCTACTGGATTCGAAGGAATGGCAGCTGACGTTCGGTCTCACGGCGGTATCCGACATCATTTACGACCCGATACAAAAAGTGAGAGTGCTGTTTCTGTCCGACGGCAGGAAGAATGGAACTCTGATCGAGCTGGTGGAGCCAGCCTCCGAGGACTCTCCGGTGGGGGCGTTTCTCAAGACGAAAAACCGCTTCTATCACGTGTGCTACGAGGTCGATGATCTCGAGCGAGCGCTGCGGCACGTCCGCGCCCAGGGCACTCTCGTTCTCGAACAGCCGATGACCGCCGTCGCGTATGCGGGCCGCCGCATCGCTTGGTGCTGCACGCGGGCGGGGAACTTCGTAGAGCTGCTCGAACGAGGAGTGCCACCTCGCGCAAGCGCCGACCCCGGACCCCTCGTGCCATGACCTTCCTCGAGGCCCGTCAGATCGTATCGACCTTCCAGCGCGGTGACCCGCTACCCTTCCTGCTGGCCATGTCGGGTACCGCCGATCCGCTCGACCTGTTCGTGCGGGCAGCGGCCGCGAAGCGCGGGCGCGCCGCCGAGATGCGGGCACTCCCCTTCAACACCCTTGGCCAAGCGCTGCGCGCCGCTCCAAGGCCGGAAGAACGCGAGGTCTTCCTCCTGCTGCCGTGGGACTTCGCGCCCGAGGCCGACTGGCGCTCCGGCATTCCGGCAAATCCCTCGAGCGCCGCGGAGCTTCGAAGTGGCGCGCAGCGCACGGCAGACCTGCTGGTCGCCCGCCGCGCGGGCCGTGTGCTGTACGTACCGGCCCCCCTCCCGCCGATGTTGTCGGATCCCGCGGAGAACGCCTCATTCGCACACTGGCTTCTCAGTCTCGTCTGGTCGCTGAATGGGCGGGTGCTACCGCGCGACGCATTCTCACTCGGGATCTATCTGGCAGCTGGCTGCCCGATCGGGGGGGCCTGGCTCGGCAGAATCGCGGAAGCCGTCGTCGACCTGGCCCTCTCAGAGGTCGCCGCGAGCTCTCGAGTCCTGGTCACCGATCTTGATAACGTGCTCTGGGGAGGGGTCATCGCAGAGGACGGAATGGAAGGCATTGCCTTCGCCCCCGAGGGAGGCGGCTACCGGCATTTCATTTTTCAGAGTCTGCTCGCGAGACTCAAGCGCGAGGGCGTGCTCTTGTGCGCCGTGAGCCGGAACGACGGGGAAGTGGCCAGAGAGCCGCTCCGCAGCGGCCGGATGCTGCTCGGGGAGAACGACTTCGTCGCCGTACTCGCGAGCTACCACGCGAAGTCGGCCCAGATCAAGCAGCTCGCAAACCAGTTGAACCTCGGGCTCGACTCCTTCGTGTTCGTGGACGACAACCCCGTGGAACTAACGGAGGTCTCCCTCGCGCTGCCCGACGTGCGGTGCGTGAGGTTCCCGCAACACGACGACGACCTGGCCGCCTTCCTTAACGAAGTCTCGAGCCTGTTCTCTCGCCGCGCGACGACCTCCGAGGACCGCGAGCGGACGGAGATGTACCGGCGTCGTCTCGAGGGGATGGTGCCGAGCGACCTCCAGGGCGCCGACCTGACGCGCTTCCTCCAGGACCTGAAGATGACCCTGACGATCCACGACCGGGCGTGTGGGGACCGCACCCGAGCCGTGCAGCTGATCACCAAGACCAACCAGTTCAACCTCAACGGCAGGCGCCTCACAGACGCCGAGGTCGGCGCGATTCTCGATGCGGGCGGTCGCCTCTTCGGTGCAACCCTGACCGACCGCACCGGCAGCCACGGTGAGGTCCTGGCTTGCCTGGTGGCGCCGGACAGCACAATCACCTCGTTCGTCATGTCGTGTCGCGTGTTCCAGCGCCGCGTCGAGTACGCGTTTCTGGCTTGGCTGGCTGCCCGGCCCAGCCCGCCCATCGGCATGCACTGGGCGAAGACCGCCCGTAATGCGCCGTTCCAGCAGTTCCTGTGCGAGGTCGCGGGTCCGACGGATGGCAACGGTTTGGTGCGTCTGGACCCAGCAACCCTCAGAGCGCGTTACGCGCGAGACCTGGAGCTATTCACCGTTTCTGAGGGGTGAGCGACCCGCAATGACCCCGTGCCTGCGGTTCCCAGGAGACGCGCGCTTCGCGTTCACGATCATAGACGATACCGACGATGGGACGGTGGACAACGTCAGACCCATCTATCGGCTGTTGGAATCATTGGGGCTGCGGACCACGAAGACCGTCTGGCCGGTGCGCTGCCCAGAGGGGAGCGAGGACTTCTGGCTCTCCGAGACGATGGACGATGCGCGCTACCGCGACTTTGTGGTCGACCTGCAGGCCCGCGGATTCGAGATGGCCTTCCACGGCGCAACGATGGAGACGAGCCCGCGCGAGCGGACGGTGCGGGCGTTGGAGTCTTTCCACCGCGTGTTCGGGGCGCCGCCGCGGATACACGCCAACCACGCGTTCAACCGCGACAATTTGTACTGGGGGGCTGCGCGCGTCGACGATCCGCTGCTGAGACGGCTCTATCGCTTCCTTTCCCCGCACGCGCGGGACTTCTACCAGGGGCACTGCCCCGGGTCGCCCTACTGGTGGGGCGATCTCTGCGTCGCGCAGGTCGAGTACGTGCGCAACTTGACCTTTTCGGAGATCAATGTGCTGCGCGTCAATCCCTCGATGCCCTACCGGGACTCGAAACGACCCTTTGTGCGCTGGTGGTTCTCCGCCGCGGATGCCGACGATGTCGACGAGTTCAACACCCTGCTCCGGCCTGAGCACCAGCAGCAGCTGGAGGAGGAAGGGGGCGTCTGCATCGTGGCCACGCACTTCGGGAAGGGGTTCGCCCGAGACGGCAAGCCACACCCCCACACCCGGCGTCTTCTCGAGTTGCTCGCCGCTCGGAACGGCTGGTTCCCGCCCGTGGGAGAGTTGCTGGACTGGCTGCGTGCGCGACGCGAAAGTGAGTGCCTCGCGGCGGCCGAATGGCGCCAGATGCAGTGGCGGTGGGCGTGGGACCTCCTGGCGCGCCGGGCACGCGCGCTAGCGCACCAGAGTCAGCGGCGGGCCAGGATGCTGTGGCGCGGCGGCTTGTCGCCAAACTTGCGCTCGACGTGGCGCTAACGCGTCGCCGCACCGGCCCGGACGCAGTCTTCGAGCGCATCGAACAGCACTCGAGCCTGCGCGCGCCGACTGAAGCGACCATCGGCGGCGACGCGGCGAGGGCGCGCCCCAGTGGCGAACTGCGAGTAGCGCGTCCGCAGAACGTGTGAGATCCGGTCCACATCCTCCGGCTCCACGACATCCGCGGCCGTCCCCCGCAGCAGCAGCTCGCTCGCGCTGTCGCGCGTGGCCAGCACCAGCAGCCAGGCGTCGAACTGCATGTACTCGAAGAGCTTCGAGGGAATACACACCGCAATATCCTGAGGCAGGCTCAGCAACATCGTAGCCTGGGCGAGCACGGCCAACGCCTCCCGACGCGGCAACGCCGCGCGCGTCCGTAGGTATCCTGCAAGGCCCTCCTCCTGGGCGATCACATCGAGCGGTACGCCGCCGAAGCTGTCCACGGACCCGATGAAGTCGAACCCGAACTGATCGGCCGTGAGTCCCAGCTCGCGCACCACGCGAGCGGCCGCGCGGAACACGATCCGAGGATTGCGGTCGATGTAGATCGAACCGGCGTAAGCGATAGTGAAGCGACGAGTCGCAGGCACGCTGGGCATCTGCTCTTCGTCGCACCCGTTCAAGACCGCGATGATACGACCCCGGACCGTCGGGTAGAGCCTCTGCATCGCGACACGCAGCGGCTCGGTATTCGCCACGACGAGGGCGGCACGCTCGACAGCGCTGCGCTCGTACCGTGCCGCCAGCCAGAACCAGGCGGGACTCGCCACCGAGACAGGTAGTCCCGGGACTAAGCTCCACGGGTCACGCATATCCATGACGTGCGGCAACCCTGTCTCCCTTGACACCAGCCGTCCGGCCTGATGGACCATATGCGGGGGACCGCTCGTCACGATCGCCTCATGCACGCCGGGCTGAGCGAGCCGCAACGCGGTCAGGCCCGCGGCCCGGCTCCAGACGCCCTCGCGGGCGAAGTCGAGCCACGCCTGGAAGGCGCGCACGTAGTCCCGAACGGCGGTCGCGCGCCAGCGCACCTGCTGGCGCCGCACGAGTCCGGCCAGGGCCCAGACGTCGGCCGCGGAGGGGGCATCGTCACGCCGGTGGTGGGCCTGCCGGCGCGCGGCTGGCCGGAGGCGGCGGTAGGACCGCGAGAGGAGTCGCACCACTCGCTCTGCCGGGTGCACGCGCGCGGGCACGCCGAAGACGCGGATCCCGGCGGGCAGGGCTGCCAGCCGACTCCAGTCTGCGGCCGGGAGAGAAGCGGGATCGAGCGTGACCACATCCAGGCCCCAGCCCCGCTCGACGGCGCAGGCGGCGAGCTTTTCCCACCGCAGCGCCCCAGCCGCCTGCCCCGGTGGGAAGTGATAACTCACGAGGAGCAGGCGACGACGCAGCTCCAGGACCGCGCCTTCTCGCGACCGGATCGGCTGAGGGAGTGTCGCTGTCACGGCCTCATCCGCGGTGCGAATCCCAAAGGGTCATGTGCCGGACCAAGGATCGCGCCCCGCGAGCACCTGCCGCTCATAACAAAACACTCCTCTCTCTGCCAACGCGAAGGTAGCGTCGTAAACGTCGCGTGCCCGTAGCAGGATGAGACCGAGGCGGCCCACGCGCCACTCCCGCCACTGCTTCCGTCGCTGGAGCTCCGACGCGAGGGGATTGAGATCCCGGTGACCGGCGAGGCGCAGCGAGAAGAGTCGCATCCTAGAGACCCCTACCGCACCGGCCTCGTCCTTCCAGCGCAGCGCATATCCTTCCGGGGCGAACACCGGAAATGGCATCCGTGGCTCGAGTTCCTCCTCCACGAAATGGAAGAACGTCATGGTGCTGACCGGGACTCCGGCGAACAAGATCTTCCCGTCGTACTCCAGCAGCCTGCCGTAGGGCGTGGGCCGACCACAAGGGGTCTCGGCCACGTGGTGTCCGGCGACGATCGCGTCAACGTTGTTCCCCCACACCGCCACGGAATGCGTCGGGTGCAGGCTGCGAACGACCTCGGGGCCGCGCCGGAATACCTCAGTGATGAACCCCATCCTCGAAGGGGTCCGCCGCACGTCAAAAACCAGGTCTCGCGAGGTGTATTCGATGGCGCTACCTGTGAACGGAAGCGTCGGCATCATGAGCGTGCCGCGCGGCCCTAAGACGTCCTGCAGTGCCCGAATGACCTCGACAGGACCGCCCCGGAACCCGAGGAATCGGTCAAACGAGCTGTGTACCATCAGGACGTCGCCGGGTACGACACCCAAGTGCTGCAGCGCGTTGCGGAGATCCGCGGCGGTGAACGGCCAGAACGTTCGCACATAGGCGCGCTGCAGCCGCTTGAGGCCCATTTTCGCCCCGGCTGGGAGCACGCGCGAGGCGACGGTCGCGAGGGGGTGGCGCAAGGCGGCGATCTGCACCGTTGTCCTAGGCCAGCACGGAAACCGCTGAAGCCGCGCCGCGGCCGTGGGTCTGGATCGCCTCGTGCCGCATCAGCGCATCCGCAAAGAACTTGGTCGCCCAGTTCAGGACTTCGTAGGCTCCGTAGGCACCGCCCACCGGCCACGCACCTTTGATCCCGCCCCGCACCCCCGGCTCCCGACTGCGCCGGTTCTGCGTGCGCTTGAGGAACCGCAATACGACGGGCACCGGCTCGAGCCATCGCGAGTCCCCGGTGATTTCAGCGAGGCGGATCCAATTGTTCGCCATCTGCGCCTGGCCCGTGAGACAGGACCAGCCTACGGCGGGCGACCAGTCGGGGCGGTAGCGACCGGGCATCCAGCCATCCGCCCGGACCGCCGCCATCAGAGCCCCTGCTGTGCGCTCGGCGGCGCGGAGCAGACGCGGGTCGCCGAGCACCCGTCCCCCTTCTATCAGTCCCCCGATCGTGTAGGCCAACGTGTGCAGAAGCGGGCGGTCCGGGTCCGATAGGCAGCAGTGGGGCAACCACCCGTTCGGAGCCTGCAACGCGGCAGCGGCGCGAAGACTGTGCCCGGCAGCGCCGGTAAACTTGTGATCATCCAGTCGGACCCCCGCCTCAGCGAGCGCCCAAGCGGTGCGGGCATTGTAGAGCGTCGCGTCAGCGCGGGCGAAGCGCGAGTTCCCCCTGCGCCAGTGCCCATCCCCGTCGAGCATCGCCACTAGGTAGTGAGCGGCGCGGCGCGCGGCGTCGGCGAAGCTGCCGTGCCCGGTCTCCTCAAAGGCGGCGAGCCAGCCAAGAATCACCTGCCCGGTGTTGAACACGGCCGGCGATTCCGGCTCGCCGATCACGCCGCCACGAACCGCGCCCGTTGTGAGCTGAATCGCAATCTCCCAACGCGCTGCGCGCTCGGCGCGGGCAGCGAGGTCGGGACGCCTGAGACGCCGGGCAGCAGCATATAACGTGGGGATGATGTAGCCCGTGGTCTCTGGATAAGACGGCTGCCAGCCCCGGCACGCGAAATAGGGGTGCCAGACGAGGCTGAAGGCGCGTGAAATACCGCCGTCCGGAGTGGCATCATGGGCCCGGACCAGCCAGTCGATCGCTGCCACGAGGTGGGGCTCGTGCTCGGGATCTGCTGGATAGCCTCCGAGCCACTCGCGCGATACCTCCGCTAGGGCCGTCGGGTTGAGCAGCGGATGAGCGCGGATCCTGCGCAGCCAGCGCCCAAGAGGGGCCTGGAGGCGCGCGACTGGTGACGGCTGGAATCCCGCATGTGCCGACGTCATGGAGTTCGAGGTGACTGCCCTGGGGGGCATCTCTGTCCCGACCTGCCGCGCCGCGCATCCAACAGCCCGTCCAGCAGCGGACCCAGCGTCGTGGCCGCGAGTTTACCATTCGCCTGCTCGGTCGTGTGAGAGATGTCGTCGAGAAACACGGTGGCCGTGTCGTCGTCGAACACCCGGGTCAGATTGAAGAACCGGCCTGGAGCGACAGCGGCCATCCGCGAATCGATCGCCGAGGCCGCGGCGAGATAAACAGCTCGCAGCCGCTGCTGAAACGGATCGGCTGCGATGCCGGCCCTGAGCGCCTGCTCGTAGGGCGTGAGCGGCTTGAGGCTCGTGTGCAAGGCGGGCTGCCAGAAGTAGAACGCGCAGAAGCCGTAGCGTCGCGCCAGCGCTTCCACCAGGTCAGCGGTGGAAGCGTAGGTGTCCACGACATCGCGTCCCAGAGTATCGGCAGGGGGGCCGGAAACGGCGGCGCTCGAGGCCAGGGCCGCGAGCCGTCGCAGCAGGTGCGAGCGAGCGGCAGTCGCCAACCCGAGCATCCCCAGTGCCCGCAGGTCATTGTCGGAGGCGAGCAGGCGCCCGAGGCGGTACTCGTCCACACGATTGGCCTCATTCTGCGGCAGCCCGGCCCCGCCGTCGAGAACCGCGGACGCTACGTCGTCGAGGCCATCCAGGAAGACCACGACATCGGGGCGCGATCCGCGCCGGAGCTCGAGCGCAAGCTCGAGCAGGCTCTGGGTGAACACGTAGCCCGTCTCCCCGAGGTTCGTGATCGCGACGTCGCGCACACCGCGCTCGGCGAGTCGCGCGGCGACCTGCGAGGGAATCGTCATCTCGTCGCGCGCGCCCGTGCCCCACATCGTAGACCCGCCGAAGAAAAAGACGCGGCGGACCGTACCCCCGCGGGCGACGCCTTGAGCAGTCCGGCGATGGCCCGCGCTGTCCACGTTGACGTAGCGGCCGACGTGTGGCTGACGGCGCCAGTACACATACGGTTCCCATTGCGTTGCGAAGCTGGCCTGCAACTCGGCCTGGTAGGCCGGCCACCACGGCTGCGAGGCGTAGGGGTGCGGCACAGTCGGTCGAGTGGCGGACGCCACGCCTTTTCGGACCCCGCTCTGGATGCGATAGGCCGCCTCAAGAGCCACCAGCAGCGCGAGCGTGACGCCGCACACCGCCCACGCCGTGCGCAGCCCCAGCCAACCGCGTGCCACCCACCGGCGAACGCGATTCGTTACCACCTCGCGCCCGCTATGGGCGTCGGTTGCCGACAAACCGGGTGGCAGCGTCACCGTGCGGGGCGCATCGACGGTTTCCCATCGGAATGGCGGAGTCTCACGCGCCGCAGGCGTTGCAACACGCATGCCCGACCAGGGTGAGCGCCGGCGTCGCGGGCTTTGGGGCGCCGCACAGGGAGCAGAACTTGAGTGGCGGGGAGAAGCACTGCACTGTGGCGCGAGCGCAACATCGGCGGTCCGATCCGCGCGTCGAGTCCGGGTGATGGCAGGCGTCACCCCCATCATGCGGGGACGACCCGGATGCGCGTCATGGCATTGGCCATGCACGGGCGGTGCGGCGGGCGATAGCGGGGACCATGCGCATGGCAGTCATTTCCGATTCCCACTGGAACCCATTGGGGTAGCGGTCGCTCATCGTCGACATGCACCCTGCCGAGGAGGCACTGCGAGCGTTGGTCCTGGTGACGCGATGACTTCACTACTCCAGCAGTGGGTCACCGAGCAAGCGGAGCGCCGGCCGGACGCGACCGCCGTGGTGATGCACGACGCCCGGTTGACCTACGGACAACTGGAGGCCGCGAGCAACCAGCTGGCCAGAATGCTGAAAGCCGCGGGGTGCGAGCGGGGCGACCGAGTCTGTCTGGCGCTCCCCAAATCGCCCGTGGCCATCGTGAGCATGCTGGGCATTCTCAAGGCGGACTGCATCTATATCCCTATCGATCCGTCGAGCCCGGTGCCGCGAGTCGCGAAGATCGTCCAGTCAGGGGAGCCGCGGGTGATCCTGGCGGGGCCGCGTACGGCCTCGCTGCTCGACGGCCTCCTTTCGGACGAGCGGCTGGGGAAGTCGGCGTCGGTCGCGTGGATGGACACGGAGCGGCTCCCCGGGGAGCGGTTCAATCCGGCGTTCTCCCTAGGGGACGTACAGCGGGCCTCGACCAGTCCGGTCAACTATCGCAACAGCCCGGGAGACCCCGCTCATATCCTGTTCACGTCGGGTTCAACAGGCACGCCGAAAGGGGTCGTCATCTCGCACGCTAACGTGATCCATTTCGTGAACTGGGCCCGGCGGTACTTCGGACTCGGGCCCGCGGACCGAATGTCGAGTCATCCCCCGTTGCACTTCGATCTGTCTACGTTCGACGTCTTTGGCACGTTCGCGGCAGGTGCCCAACTGCACCTCGTCCCGCCCGACCTCAGTTTGTTGCCCAACGCGTTGGCCGAGTTCATCCGAGCCTCGGAACTGACGCAATGGTTCTCTGTGCCGTCGCTGCTCAGTTACATGGCCAAGTTCGATGTGGTGGAGTTCAACGATTTCCCCACGCTGCGGCGGCTGTTGTGGTGTGGAGAGGTCTTTCCCACGCCGGCGCTGAGGTATTGGATGGCGCGGTTGCCCAACGTGACGTTTACGAACCTGTACGGCCCCACGGAGGCCACCATCGCCAGCAGCTACTACACGGTACCGAGATGTCCGGAAGATGACCGCGCGGCGATCCCGATCGGGACGCCGTGCGAGGGTGAGGAGCTGCTCGTCCTCGACGAGGCTCTGCGGCGGGTGTCGCCGGGGGAGGTCGGGGAGCTCTACATCCGCGGGGTCGGCCTCAGCCCGGGATACTGGCGAGATCCGGAGAAGACCCAGGCCGCGTTCTTGCACAATCCGTTTTCTTCAGACCCCGCTGATCGCATCTACCGGACTGGCGACCTCGCCAAGATTGGGGACGACGGTCTGGTGTACTTCCTCGGTCGCGCCGACTCGCAGATCAAGAGCCGGGGCTATCGCATCGAGCTCGGCGAGATTGAGACGGCGTTGAACGCCATGAGTTGCTTACAGGAGTGCGCCGTTGTGGCGATTCCCACTCACGGCTTTGAGGGTACGATGATCTGTTGTGCCTATGTGCCCCGCCCAGCGGTCTCGGTCACTCCAGCCGAGCTGCGTCGGGAGCTGGCCAAGGTGTTGCCCGCTGCCATGCTGCCTTCCCGCTGGATGGCGTTCGAGAGGCTCCCCCGGAACGCCAACGGGAAATTCGACCGGCGGCAGTTGCAAGAGGCGTTCGCCAATCATGAAACAGTTATCGCTCGAACGACCTGAGCTGATGGAGGCAGTGGTGCGCGCAATGATTGTCACGCTCGCAGGCGCGGTGCGGCTCTGCGAATCCGTCCCGGTGCCATGAAGGCCTGGCCCAAGGTGCTGGTCCTGGGGGCCGACCAGCACCAAGGTTTGGCGGTAATCCGAGGCCTCGGCATGGCCGGGATTCCCGTCGTTGCCTGCGGCACGAGCCCCCGAAGCATCGGCTTCTATTCGCGCTACGCAACGGAGACGTGGCGGTACACTCCGCCGTCGGACGACCGGAAGCGGTTCCTGGACGACGTCGCGGGCATCCTCAGCCGCAGCCGCCCCGGTCTCGTGATCCCCGCGGTGGAGTCGACGCTCGTCGTGCTGAGCGATGCGCGCGAGCTGGTGGAGCGCTACGCGACGCTCGCTGCCCCGGCCCCCGAGGTGCTGGAGTACGCCATCGACAAGGGCCGCACGCTCCGGCTCGCCGAGCGGCTCGGCGTGCCCGTGCCACGCACGGTGCGGGGCGAAACCGTCGGGGAAATCCTCGCGCAGGCCGGTGCGCTGCGGTTCCCCCTAGCGATCAAGCCCCGCGGGCATGGCCTCCACCTCAGCACGGCCCATGCGCTCGATTTCAAAGTCCGCTACGCGCGCGACCAGCGAGAGCTGGAGCAGGTGATCCGGCCGTTCGCGCAGGATGCGAAGGCGCTGCTGGTGCAGGAATACGTGCAGGGCGTCGGGCGCTGTGTCGCGGCCGTGTGCCGCCACGGCGAAGCCCTCGCCCTGCTCGCCTACTCGCGGGAGCGAGAGTATCCCCTCAGCGGTGGGGTCAGCGTCGTACGCAAGAGCATCCCCCTCGAGGAGCGGCTCGCGGGCTACGTCACGACCCTGCTCGGTGAGATCCGCTGGCACGGTGTCGCGATGGTCGAGTTCAAGTATGACCCCCCCGGCGATCGCCACACCCTGATGGAAATCAACGGCCGCTTCCAGGCCTCGACCGCCCTGAGTCTCGACGCCGGGATCAACCTGCCCTACCTCACGGCGTGCGTATACGGCGTCGGAGAACCGGGGCCGGCGCCGCCCTACCGGGTTGGCGTGGTAGAGCGGTGGCTGCGCGGCGATCTGTTGGCGCTGCGCGACGCGTTGACGACACGGTGGCGCCACGCGCCAGAGATCGGCCCGATCGGGGGCCTCCCGTCCCGCGCCCAGGTTGTGCGGCAATTCCTGCACGACTGCCGCCCGGGCGTGTGCTACGACGAGTTCAAGTGGCAGGATTGGAAACCCGGGCTCGTCGAGGCGGCGTCGCTGATCGCCATGGTCCTGGGATGGGCGATCCACTGGACAACGCGAGTCGGGCGCGGCGCCCTGCGCGCGCTCGGCCGGCGCTGCCGCACGGCCATCGGCTCCCCCACGCGCCGGGCGATGCGCGCGTAGACCTCGGTGAGGTGCGGGCGCTGTCGCGCGCGCGCAACACATCGTCGTAATCCCCCCGTGCGTCCGAGCGCCTCCCCGTGGCATCGTCCATGCCACCCAGCTCACCGCGACACGGCTGCGGGGACCATGCGGCTCGCCATCATTTCAGACATCCACTCTAACGTCGACGCGCTGCAGGCGGTCCTCGCCGACATCCGGGCCAGCGACGTCCAACACGTCGTTTGCTTGGGCGATCTCGTCGGCTACCACACGTTCCCGCGGGAGACGCTCGCCGTCCTCCGCGACAGCGAGATCCGGAGCGTTCACGGCAACCACGACCTGATGGCGGTCGGCCGCCTCCCTCGCGACGACTGCGGGCCCGTGGCCCGGAAGGCCATCCGGTGGACGCAAACGGTGCTGACGGAGGAAGACCGTCACTACCTCGCGAGCCTGCCCAGCGAGCTGTACCCGCAACGCTCCATCCTCTGTGTCCATTCGGCCCCTGGCGATCCGCTCGTGCGCCTCCGGACCAGTGGCCAGTTCTACGGGGAGTACCTCCGCATCGGCGAGAGCGACCCTGAGGTGCGCCTGTGCTTCACCGGGCACACCCACGTGGCCCGCGCGATGACGATCACGCCGCGCGGTGACGTTTTGTGCCCGCTCGAGCGCGACATCACGCTCGATCCGGCAGCCTTCTACTTCGTCAACCCCGGGAGCGTCGGGTGCCCACGGGATGGGGACTACCGGGCGGCCTATGCTATGCTCGATTGCGGGGCGCAACGCCTGAGCTTCCGTCGCGTGAACTACGATCCCACGCGCGTGCTGCGGGAGGACCGCCGGCACGGCATCCGCGTGGAGTTTGGGCCGTTCGTCCGCCGCTCGCTGCGCAGCCGCACGCTCGCGGCGGTGAGGAGGGTCGCCCGCTTGATCGACGTGCTGCCATGATGGCCGCACCCGGGTGCCGGTCACCGGCGCTCCTCGTCATCATGCTGGGAACCGAGCACGAGGTCGTGTGACATGCCCGATGCCAGGAACCTAGAGCGTCTGCTTACCACGCTGTTCTCGGAGCAGTTGAACGTTCAGGTCCCGTCCGTGGAAACGGACTTGATCGAAACCGGCTTGGTGGACTCGCTCACCTTCGTGGAATTCCTGGCTCAGCTGGAAGAGGGGTTCGGGATTCAGGTGTCCTTGGAGGACCTCGAGATCGACCACTTTCGGACGATTTCGAGAATCGCCGGGTTCATTGCTACTAAGACCCGGCACCTCGCAGCCGAGGCCCCCGCCAAGCTCAGGGCTTAGCACCGCTCCGCTTAGCGTTCCAGGATGACGACGGCAGCGGCGAGCCCTGGTTGATGACTGAGGGTGACGTGAATCTTTTTCACCTTCTTGCGGCGAGCGTGAGCGGCCGCCGCGCCCGCAAGCCTCAGGGCCGGATGACCGCTTTCTCCGTGGACCACCTCGACCTGTCGAAACGTGAGACCGCGGGCCCACCCCGTGCCCAGCGCCTTGAGAAAGGCCTCTTTGGCGGCAAATCGGGAAGCCAGTGCTTGGACCCGGTCCGCGCGCTGCGAACACGTCGTGAGCTCGGCAGCCGTGTAGACGCGCTCTTCGAACCGTCGGCCGTGCACGGCGAGCGCGCGTGCGACTCTTTCGGTCTCCACGACGTCAAGCCCGACTCCGAGGATCATGGCGCGCTCCTTGACTCGCTGAATGGCGGCAAGACACGAAGCTAACCGATCGCCCGCACCAACTGCTGAATGCAGCGCTCGATTCGTGCATAGCTCTCCTCGAACACTGCACGCGGCTGGTTCACGGGATCGCGGATCGCACGGGCGTCGACGAGTTGCGGGTCAAGGTCACCCAAGACCAGCACGTCGCGCTCGAGCCGTCCGAAGCGGTCGCAAATCTCACGGCGCTGCGCGGGATCCATCACGACGATGAGGTCGGCCCCGCGTGCGCGGTCTGGCGTCAGGAGTTGCGACCGATGTGCAGAAAGATCCACGCCGTAGCGAGACGCCGCCGCCACTGCCTCGGCCGGCGCCGGCCGCCCAGGGTCACTGAAGCCGGCCGAGGCGACGGCCACTTCTTGCCGCGACAACGCTCGGCGCAGTAGGGCGGCGGCGAGCGGGCTGCGGCAGATGTTCCCATGACAGACGACGAGCAGGGACGTGAGGTGGGGTCGGTGGCGCAACGCCCCGAGAACCCGCCGGCGGAGCAGCGGATGCAGGACACGGTGGGGTGCCCGGCGCAGGCGGCTCAGGAGCTCAACCACCACTCACCCTCCAGTCGCTCGACTGAGCCTGGGGCTCCCGCTCGAAACGCCCTCAGAGTGTCGACTTGTACACGAGCAGATTCGGCGTGCCGGGGGGGTTCCCCGTGATGACGCCCACCGTCGCGTTGGTGATGAGCCAGTTGGCCACGACATCGGACGGCGCGTCGGGGGGCAAGTTCCGTTCCCAGCCCGGTGGGAGGGCGGCCGAGGAGTACGCCAGTCATCACTGTAGGACGGCGCGCGACGTTGCGGCGCGCGGCCATCAGCGGGTCAACCAGTGCCACGATGCCCCGCTGTAACTGCAGTCGTTTGCGTCTGCGGGGAGAGAGCCACCGCCGGCGTCCGGAGCGTTGTGCTCGTTCGAGCGCAAGTCCGGACCATGCCGTGACGGTCAGCTCGGTCGGCTCACTCCCCGCAGCCATTCGCCACCTGGCGCAAACTCAGTGCCACGAGCTCCTGTGGAACTCTCTCTTGCGGCTCTCAACGCTGCGTGCGATCCGTCGTCGCGCTGCCGCCGCGAACGTGGCTCCCGGCCTCAAGCTTGCCGCTTGCTCGCCACAGCGCCCCCACGTCACGCTCGACGCCAAGCTGCTCGAGCACCGTCCGCACGGGCGCGGGCGGGGCAAGTGCGCCGACTCGGAATCGAACCGAGAACCTACTGATTAAGAGTCAGTTGCTCTGCCAGTTGAGCTATCGGCGCGCGGGCGGAAAAATCGTCACGCGGAGCACCCAAAGCAAGCACGCGCCCCGACAAGCGTCGGCCTCCGCCATGCCCCCAAGGGGAATCGAACCCCTGTTCCCACCTTGAAAGAGTGGTGTCCTGACCGTTAGACGATGGGGGCGGGAACGGAAGGCATAGCGGTAACGGGATTCGAACCCGTGTTTGAGCCTTGAGAGGGCTCCGTCCTAGTCCCCTAGACGATACCGCCGCGGCGGCAAGAATATCGCCACCCCTCGGGCGGCCACGCAACCCGACGGTTGACCGCCGCGCGGTTCCGCTTACCCTTAATCCCGCCGACACCCAGGAGCTCTCGCGCGGTGCGCTTCGACATCAAGAACTGGCCCAGCAGGGACTGGCTCATCAAGAACTGGCGCAAGCCCGTCTCGTACGTGTTTCCCGAGGGCCTGATCCTGCTCGGCGCGCTCGTCTACACCCGCTCGCACTGGCTCCAGAACGCACTCGGCACCTTCGCGGATCTTTATCCCTACGCGATCTTCGGGGCGGGCGTGTTGCTCGGGTGGCGGTTCCATCGCAGCCGGCTCCTGTTTGCGCTCCTCCTCATCACGACCGCCGACCGCACCCTAGTGCAGTTCGCCGTGGGCCATGGCCTGGGGCGCGATCACGTCGTGTTCCAGGCCATCGCGGTGCTGCTGCCACTCAACCTTGCCGCCCTCGCCCTCACGGCCGAGCGCGGCTTCGTGACGCCGCCCGGCCTCGTGCGTCTGGCGATCATCGGGCTGCAGATTGCCGCGGTCGCGCTGCTCGACCGCACCATGCCGGGACCCACGGCCGCCCTGCTGCACCTCCGGCTCCTGCCGCCCAGCCTCGTGGGGTGGACCCCGCTGGCGGACCCAGCCCTGCTCGCCTTCCTGCTCGCGTTCGGGCTGCAGATCGCGGGCCAGCTGATGTCACCCACCCACACCCAGCGCTCCTACCTGTGGGGTCTGGCGGCCGCGTTCCTGGGCCTGAACGCTCTGAGCCCGGGGAATCCCGACCCGATGACCTTCTACCTCGCCACGGCGTGCCTCATTCTCATCGCCGCCGTCGTGGAAGCCTCCTACCACATGGCGTATGAGGACAGCCTGACCGGGCTGCCCGCGCGCCGCGCGCTGACCGAGGCGCTGTTGCGCCAGGGCGGGCATTACGCGGTGGCGATGGCGGACGTGGATCACTTCAAGCAGATCAACGACCGCCATGGGCACGACGTGGGGGATCAGGTGCTGAAGATGGTGGCGGTGAAGCTCGCCCTCGTCGGCAGCGGCGGCCACGCCTTTCGCTACGGCGGCGAAGAGTTCGCCGTGCTGTTTCCCGGGAAGTCCGTGGACGAGTGCCTGCCGGAGGTCGAGACACTACGCCGCACGGTGGAAGACACCCGATTCATCCTGCGCAGCCGGATCCGCTCCCGGCGGAAACGGACCGAGCCCGTGGTGGCCGAGAAGGGGCCGGGCACGCGCGTCCCCGTCACGATCAGCATCGGCGTGGCGGAGAAGGATCCGCGCCACACCAAACCCGACCAGGTGGTCATGGCCGCCGATCGGGCGCTCTACCGCGCCAAGGAAGGCGGGCGCAATCAGGTCAAGACCTGAGTCGCGCTACTGCGCCCGGCGTTTGGCAGTGGGAGGTAGCAGCCCGTTCAGCCGCATGTAGATCGCCACCTGGCTGTAGTGATCCGCCCAGTCGTCCACCGTGATCAGCGCCGCCGCCGCCCGGGTCACCTCGCGCCCGAAGAAGGGGACCTTCTCGGCGAGCTTCGAGTCGTCCAGCTTGGCGAGCGCCGCCTCGCAGAAGGCGAACGTCTCCTTCAAGCGGGCGACCAGCTTGTCCTTGGCCTCCGTGGCCGCGACCTTGGAACGCTGCGGCGCCGCCACCCCGGTGATGGCGGAGCAGAGGTCGTCGTTGCCTTCGGCGAGGTGCACCACCACGTCGCCGAAGCTCATCTGCGCCGGCGTCGGCTTGAAGCCGTACTTCTCGGCCGGCATATCCTCCGCGGCTTCGACGAGATTCTTTCCGCGGCGCTGCTCCTGCGACCGCAGCGCGTCGGAGACGGGATTGCGTGCGTCCTGCGCGGCACTCACCAGGGGCACGCCGCACAGCGCGAAGACCAGAGCACCCACGAGCGCTTTCATGAGCGGTGACTCGAGTTCGGGAAGCCTTGATTTTGGCTCAAGCCTGGCTGGGCCGCCAGGCCGGCGGTAGCTTGACGGCGTGAGACCCGTGAGGCTCGTCGCTGCAGCGCTCGCCGTGCTCACCGCCGCCGGGGCCTGCGGTGGCGGGCCGGCGGAGGGCCCAAGTCCAGGTGCCGCCGCGCCGGCCGCGACCCCTGCCCCGCTGCGGCTACCGCTGCACGTGGCCCGCGTGCGAGGAACCGACCTCTATTACGTGGAGCACGGAAGCGGCATCCCCGTGGTGTTGGTGCACGGGAGCGTCGGGACGCTCGATAGCTGGCGGGCGCAGGTCGCCGCGTTCGCCAGCAGGTTCCGAGTCATCGCCTATAGCCGCCGCTTCCATCCGCCCAACGCGGCGCGCCGCGACGAGCAGCCGTACTCGGTTTCCCTGCACGCGGACGATCTCATTGGACTGATCGAGGCGCTCGGCCTCGAGCGGGTCCACCTCGTGGGCTCGTCCTACGGGGCGTACGTCGCGCTGCTCGTCACGCTGCGGCGCCCGGAGCTCGTGCGATCGCTCGTGCTCGCGGAGCCGCCGATGCTGCCGTGGATCGCCCGCACGCCCTGGGGTGACTCGCTCCGCCAGGTGTTCGAGGCGACGGTGCTGGACGCGACGCAACGCGCCTTCCAGCGTGGAGACTCCCTGGACGCGCTGCGCCGCTTCGTCGACGGGATGAGCGGACGCGCCGGCCGATTCGACGGCCTCCCGGAGGCGGACCGCGCCGCGCTGTTGCGGACCGCCTTCGAGCTGCGCCTCGAGCTCGCCGCCGACCCCGCCGTGTATACGCCGGCGCTGTCCTGCGCGGAAGTCGGAGGCATCCGGCATTCGGTGCTCCTTGTCACGGGCGAGCGCAGCCCCCGCGTGTTCCACGTCATCACCGAAGAGCTGGCCCGGTGTCTCGCGGCAGAGGCGCTCGTTACGGTGCCGGGCGCGGGGCACGACATGCACGCTGACAATCCGGCCTTCTACAACGCCGCGGTGCTGCAATTCCTGCTGAGGAACTGAGCGCCTCGCAGCGCACTGATGTCAGCGCGCCACAGCGATAGCGTTGCGCGCGGTCCTACACCCCCATGAGCTCGCACCCACAGTCGCGCTCCCACGAGCCGGGAACGGAACTTGCTGGTGTCGCAGCAGTCATCACCTCGCCAGGTGCTCTTCATGTCAGGTGCGCGGGCAGTCGCGCTTGCCGTTCTCCTCGTGGGGGCATGCCGGGACGCCTCGACACCATTCCAGCCTGAGCCGCACGACGGCGCCAGCCGCTTAGTCCCCGGACAGTACATCGTCGTCTTTCGCGACACGGTCGCCGACCCCGTCGGCTTAGCCCAGTCCCGGGTCGGTCCAGCGCAGTCGGGGGTGAATGCGCAGGGCGGAACGCTCCTGCACACTTACAGCAACGCAGTCAAGGGTTTTGCGGCACGCTTGCCCGATGCGACGGTGGCGACGCTACGGCAGGATCCGCGCGTCGCCTACGTCGAGCCCGATCAGCGAGTCAGCGTGGCGGGCACCCAGCAGATGGATGCGAACGGCGACCCCTGGGGGCTCGACCGCACCGATCAGCGCACGCTCCCGCTTTCCGGCGCCTATACGTACGCCTCCACGGGCGCCGGCGTGCACGTGTACCTCATTGACACGGGACTCTTTACCGCCCACGCCGAGTTCGGGGGCCGGGCGGACGTCGTATATGACGTCGGCGCTGGGGACGGCACGGACTGTTTTGGCCACGGCACGGCCGTGGCGGGCGTGGTCGGTGCCGCCACGTACGGGGTCGCCAAGGGGGTCTTCCTGCACGAAGTCCGGGTCTACGATTTCTGCGACGCCGGGGTCATGTCCAACGTCATCGCGGGTGTCGACTGGGTGACCGCGAATCACAAGAGTCCCGCGGTTGCGAACTTGCCCATGGAGAGCGCTCAATCCACCGCGCTGGCTACGGCGCTGAAGAACCTGTGGGACTCCGGAGTGTTCATAGCGACGACGGCCGGCAACTACAACGTCGACGCATGCACACAGGCCTCAGGCCAGAGCCCGTTCGCTGTCGCAGCGTCGACGAGGACCGACGCTAAAGCGGACTTCTCGAATTGGGGCACCTGCGTCAAGATCTACGCGCCCGGAGTGGACATCAAGACGACCTGGCCGCCTGCGCTGCCCAGCACCTCGTTCGCGGTGTCGAATGGCGACGGGACGGCTACGGCATCCGGCACCTCGTTCGCGTCGCCGCACGTAGCCGGTGTCGCCGCGCTCTACAAGGCGACGTTTGGCGACGCACCGTCCGACGTCGTGGCGAACTGGATTCTCAACAACGCCACGCCAGGCGTCATCACCGGGAACGTCGACGGCACGCCCAATCTGCTCCTGTACAGTCCGACGACGGCTCAGCCACCGCCGGCGAACCAGCCGCCGAGCGCCGCGTTCACGTCGAGCTGCAGCGGGCTTACCTGCACCTTCACCAGCACGAGCAGTGACCCCGACGGCTCGATCGCGGGCTACAGCTGGACGTTCGGCGACGGCGGGACGGCGACCGCCCAGAACCCGTCGCATAGCTACGGCGCGGGGGGCAGCTACACGGTCACCCTCACGGTCACCGACAACCAGGGGGCCACGAGCGCCCCGACCTCGCAGACCATCTCGGTCAACCCAACGAACCAGCCGCCGACGGCGAACTTCACGTTCAGCTGCTCCGGGCTCACGTGCAACTTCACGAGCACGAGCAACGATCCCGACGGCTCGATCGCGAGCTACAGCTGGACGTTCGGCGACGGCGGGACGGCGACCGCCCAGAACCCGTCGCATAGCTACGGCGCGGGGGGCAGCTACACGGTCACCCTCACGGTCACCGACAACGTGGGGGCCACGAGCACCCCGACCTCGAAGACCGTGACCGTCACGCCGCCCAACCAGCCGCCGACGGCGAACTTCACGTTCAGCTGCTCCGGGCTCAGCTGCAACTTCACGAGCACGAGCAGCGACCCCGACGGCTCGATCGCGAGCTACAGCTGGACGTTCGGCGACGGCGGGACGGCGACCGCCCAGAACCCGTCGCATAGCTACGGCGCGGGGGGCAGCTACACGGTCACCCTCACGGTCACCGACAACGTGGGGGCCACGAGCACCCCGACCTCGAAGACCGTGACCGTCACGCCGCCCAACCAGCCGCCGACGGCGAACTTCACGTTCAGCTGCTCCGGGCTCAGCTGCAACTTCACGAGCACGAGCAGCGACCCCGACGGCTCGATCGCGAGCTACAGCTGGACGTTCGGCGACGGCGGGACGGCGACCGCCCAGAACCCGTCGCATAGCTACGGCGCGGGGGGCAGCTACACGGTCACCCTCACGGTCACCGACAACGTGGGGGCCACGAGCACCCCGACCTCGAAGACCGTGACCGTCACGCCGCCCAACCAGCCGCCGACGGCGAACTTCACGTTCAGCTGCTCCGGGCTCAGCTGCAACTTCACGAGCACGAGCAGCGACCCCGACGGCTCGATCGCGAGCTACAGCTGGACGTTCGGCGACGGCGGGACGGCGACCGCCCAGAACCCGTCGCATAGCTACGGCGCGGGGGGCAGCTACACGGTCACCCTCAGGGTGACGGACAACGTCGGGGCCACCAGCACCCCGACCTCGAAGACCGTGACCGTCACGCCGCCCAACCAGCCGCCGACGGCGAACTTCACGTTCAGCTGCTCCGGGCTCAGCTGCAGCTTCACGAGCACGAGCAGCGACCCCGACGGCTCGATCGCGAGCTACAGCTGGACGTTCGGCGACGGCGGCACGGCGACCGCCCAGAACCCGTCGCACACCTACGGGGCGGGGGGCAGCTACACCGTCACCCTGAGGGTGACCGACAACCAGGGGGCCATTAGCGCCCCGACCTCGAAGACCGTGACGGTCAGCGCGCCGAACAGTCCCCCGATCGTGAACGCCGGGCCCGATCAGGGAATGTTGGTCGGTCTCTTCTACTCGCTGAGCGCGTCGTTCAGCGACGCGAACAACGACGGGCCCTGGTCGTACACGATCAGCTGGGGTGACGGTTCGTCGTCGAGCGGTAGCACCCCGAGCCAGGGCACGATCAGCGCCTCGCACACGTATCTCCTGCTCGGCAGCTACACGATCACCGTGAGTGTGACGGACAGCCACGGCGCCTCAGGCTCAGACAGCAAGGTGGTGACGTTCGTCCTGTAGCGGAAACGAACAAGCGCAACTCGGCCTTCGAGTTGCGCTTGCACAGGCCCGATCGGGCGTGTGCTTCGTAACTCGTTGCGGCGGCACTACATCCGTCTAGGCAGCGCCTCACGCGGGAGGCCATGACGCAGCGGCATGCGCACGACCCGCGGCTGCACGCGGCCGAGGACCGAGACTGTCCTGGCACAAACCATGCGCATCAAGTCGGTGATTTGCGCGGTCATGCAGACGTGAGTCGGCAACACGCGCAGGACAGGCAAGGACGTGCACACCAACGGTGCGCTCCCGTGTTGGGAGCGGAGCGAAGGCGATACGTCGCGGCCCGCGATGGTGGAAGGGGACGACGCCATCGAGGTCGTGGTGATACGCCTGGCCATAGGGCCCGCGGCTGTTCGTGCGTCAGCGGTGCTGCTCTCGGACGCTGAGCGACAGAGAGCGAGTCGGTTTGTCTTTGATCGCGACGCCCACCGATTCATCGTCGCGCGTGCGCGACTGCGACAGCTGCTCGCGGTGCGGTTAGGCGTACGGCCTGAGTCCGTCGAGCTGGTGTACGGAGCACGCGGCAAGCCTGCGCTCGCGCTTCCGGAGGCGGACTCAGACCTGCGCTTCAACGTATCGCACCGCGACGAGGTCGCCGTATATGCTTTTTCATTCGGTCGCGAGGTTGGGATCGACGTCGAAGCCGTCCGGATGATCCGCGACGCCGACGCCATCGCTGCGCGGTCGTTTTCGCGCCGGGAGAACGAGGCCTACCGGGCCCTCGACCCGCGCGACAGGCTGCTTGGCTTCTTCAATTGTTGGACGCGCAAGGAAGCCTTCGTCAAGGCGCTCGGCGACGGCCTCTCCCTTCCGCTCGATCGCTTCGAGGTGTCACTCGCGCCGGGCGAGCCGGCGAGGATTCTGCGGGTCGGGCATACGCCTGGAGACGACTGCGGCTGGCGCCTGGCAAGCTTTTCGCCAGCCCCCGGATTCGTGGGGGCCGTCGTGGCAGAGTGCTGCAGATCTCACGCCGGTTTCGCCCCGTCCCTGTTGGGGGCGGCAGTCTCCGTGTGAGTGGCGGGACGAGAAACGATGGCTCCCGTTGTCTACCAGTCTCCGTGGATGAATGATGACCTGCGGATGTTCCGCAAGTCGGTTCGTCAGTTCATCGAGCGGGAATTCGTGCCACACCAAGCCTGCTGGCGCCAGCAGCATCGCCCCGATGTCGAAGCGTGGACCGCCGCCGGCGGCAACGGCCTCCTGCTCCCTGACGTGCCCGACGAATACGGTGGCGGGGGCGGAACCTTCGCGCACCAAGCCGTCGTGGTGGAGGAGCTCGCTCACGCAGGAGTGCAGTTCGGTTCCACCATCCACAACGTCGTGGCGCACAACATCATCGCTTTCGGCACCGACGAGCAGAAACGCAACTGGCTCCCCCGCATGGCACGCGGCGAACTGGTGGGTGCGATCGCCATGAGTGAGCCTGCCGCCGGCTCTGACTTGCAGGGCATCAAGACCACCGCCCGCCGGGACGGCGATCACTATGTCATCAACGGCTCGAAGACGTTCATCACCAACGGCTGGCACGCCGGCGTCGTCTGCCTCGCCGTCAAGACCGATGCCAGAGCTGCCGGCCCGAGGGGCATCTCACTCATCATCGTCGAGCCGAAGGGTCTTTCCGGATACCGCGTCGGCCGCTCGCTCGACAAAGTCGGCATGCACGGGCAGGACACCTACGAGCTGCTCTTTGACGATGTGCATGTCCCGGCCTCGAATCTCCTCGGACCCGCCGAAGGTGGAGGGTTCGCGCAGCTGATGGAGATCATGAGTTATGAGCGCCTGGCGATTGCCGTGGCTGCCGTCGCAACGTCGGAAGAGGCTGTGGCCATGACGACCAAGTATGTCAAGGAGCGCATCGCATTCGGCAAGCCGCTGAGCGACCTACAGAATACGCGTTTCAAACTGGCCGAATGCAAGACCGAAGCGCGTATCGGTCGCGTCTTCCTCGACGACTGCATCGAGCGCTTCATCGCCGGCGGGCTCGATGATACCACCGCCTCCATGGCGAAGTATTGGCTCACCGATTGCGAGTGCCGCATCGTCGATGAATGCGTGCAGTTGCACGGCGGTTATGGCTATCTCGCGGAATATCCGATCGCCCGCATGTGGACCGACAGCCGCGTGCACCGCATCTGGGCCGGCGCGAACGAAATCCTGAAAGAGTTGATCGCCTCGTCGCTATGAAACGGACGCCCGGAGGAGAAGACAGCGTGATCACACGGAGCGGTGTCGAGGAGCGCACGGCCGTCACCTCGTTCACCGGGCTGCGTGAGCGCGAGCATCAGTCGCTGGTCATCGACTACAACGACTCGGCGTCGCCATATCCGGCGGACAAGACCATCATCGACCTCTTTGAAGCTCAGGTCGCGCGCACGCCCGAGGTTGAGGCCATCCGCTTGGACGATCAATCGTTGACCTATCGCGAGCTCAACGACCGCGCGAACCAGATGGCGGCGCATCTCGGCACATTCGGCGTAGGCCCGGATCACCTCGTTGCGCTTTACATGGAGCATTCGATCGAGGTGGTGTGCGCCATGCTCGGCGTACTCAAGAGCGGCGCCGCCTACGTACCCGTTGATCCTGTCTCCCCGCAAGAGCGTCTCGTCTTCCTGTTGCAGGATATCGCGGAAGGACTTGCCGGAGCCTTGCCGGCGTTGGTGACCCAGTCGCATTTGGTAGGCCGCCTTCCGAGCGGCGCCGCGCGAGTGGTGACGCTGGATGACAGCTTCGCGGCGATCGCGGAATACCCCGTCTCGAATCCCCGATCTCCAATTTCGCCTAACAGCCTCGCCTACGTCATCTACACCTCAGGATCCACCGGCACGCCCAAGGGCGTGATGATCGAGCACCGAAGCCTGGTCAATTACATCTGGTGGGCCAACGCGCAGTATAGTTGGGGCGAACGCCTGGCCTGGCCGCTGTTCTCCTCTCTCGCGTTTGATCTCACCGTGACGTCGATCTTCACGCCCCTCATTTCCGGTGGACGCATAGTCGTTCATCGCGAGGACCCGGGGATGCACGGGATGGCGATCTTCCGGGTCATCGAGGACGACGGGGTCGACATCGTCAAGCTCACCCCCGCGCACCTCGCCATGATCAAGGACATGAGCCTGCGCGCCACCAAGATTCGCAAGCTGATCGTGGGCGGCGAGGACTTCAAGACTGAACTGGCGCGCGATGTCACTCGCACCTTCGGCCGCCCGGTGGAGATCTACAACGAATATGGCCCCACGGAGGCCACGGTCGGTTGCATGATTCACCGCTACGACGTGGAGCAGGATCTCGCCCTCTCGGTGCCGATCGGAATTCCCGCAGCCAATGCCAGCGTCTACATCCTCGACGAGCATCTCAGCCCCGTGCCCACCGGCGTCATCGGGGAGATGTATCTGGCGGGAGATGGATTAGCTCGGGGCTACCTCAATCGGCCAGAACTCACCGCGGAGAAATTCCTGACGACTGAAGACCCACGGCAGAGGGGACCGGGAGCGCAATCCTCAGTCTTCAGGCCCGCGACGTTGCGCCTGTATAAGACTGGCGACATGGCTCGCTGGAGCGCCGATGGCCGCATGGAATTCCTGGGTCGCGCGGATCATCAAGTGAAAATCGCCGGCGCGCGCATTGAGCTGGGCGAGATCGAAGCCCGCCTCCTGCAACACGCCGATGTTCGCGAGTGTGTGGTGGATATCGTCAATCCCCTCGCGGTGAGGGCCTCGAAACAAGTGACCCACTGCACGCGGTGCGGTCTCGCTGCCAACGTACCCGGTACAAGCTATGACGCTGAGGGCGTGTGCAATGTCTGCCGCGGTTATGACACGTACGCAGATAAGGCGCAGGCGTACTTCAAAACGGCTCAGGAACTCAAGGCTCTCGTCGCGGACATGAAGGCTGCCCGAACAGGGGGCTACGACTGTCTGGTGCTGTTGAGCGGCGGCAAAGACAGCACGTACATGCTGTATCAACTCTGTGGCCTGGGACTGAAGCCGCTGGTCTTCACGTTGGATAATGGCTTCATCTCGGAGGAAGCGAAGGGCAACATCCGCCGTGTCGTGGAGTCCCTGGGCGTCGAGCTCGTCGTCGGCGGTACGCCACACATGAATGCGATCTTCGTCGATAGCCTCAAACGCTTCGCCAACGTCTGCAATGGCTGTTTCAAGACCATCTACACCCTGGCCACCAACCTCGCTCACGAGAAGGGCATCCGCTACATCGTCACCGGACTGTCGCGTGGTCAGTTCTTCGAGACGCGGCTGACGGAAGAGGTCTTCCAGCGTGAGGATTTCGATGTCGCCAAGCTCGATGCCCTCGTGCTCGAAGCGCGCAAGGCCTACCACCGGCGTGAGGATGCGGTCTCGTGTCATCTCGAGGTGGATATCTTCCGTGACGATGAGGTATTCGAGGACGTCCAGTTTGTGGACTTCTATCGTTACTGGAGTGTGCCGCTGGCAGAGGTGCACGCCTTCCTGCGGCAGCACACGCCGTGGTTGCGTCCTTCAGACACGGGCCGTTCGACCAATTGCCTCATGAACGATGTCGGCATCTACGTCCACAGGAAGCAACGTGGCTTCCACAACTACGCGCTGCCCTACAGCTGGGACGTGCGCCTCGGGCAGAAGACCCGCGATGAGGCAATGGCGGAGCTCGACGATGAGCTTGATGAACGGCGCGTTCAGCAGATCATGGCGCAGATCGGTTACACCGAGCCGCCGCAACCGAGTGAGACACACATCAATCGGCTGGCGGCGTACTATGTGAGCGAAAAGGCGCTGACTGTGGCGGAGCTCCGCGCCCATCTTGCCCAGTGGTTACCGGACTACATGCTGCCCGCGTACTTCATCCGGCTGGACGGGTTGCCGCTCACATCGAACGGCAAGATTGATCGCCAGGTCCTGCCGACCTTCTTCGACGCGAACATCCAGCCCGCTCACGATTTCGTCGGGCCACGCACTGCGACCGAGAAGGCGCTCGCTGCCATTTGGAGCGAATTGCTGTGCGTGGAGAATATCGGCCTTAACGACGATTTCTTTGACTTGGGCGGGCAGTCATTGGTGGCGATCAAGGCCGTCTCGCGTATCCGGGACGTCTTCGAGGTGGATCTGCCGCTCCGCAATCTGTTTGAGCACCCGACGGTAGCCGGGCTGGCCGAGGTCATCGATGGGCTGTCCTGGGTAGAGAAGGCGAAGGCGCCGGCTTACGACGCCAGCGATCGAGAGGAGATCGCGTTGTGATCGTGCCGACCTTTCTTGAGGAACTGCGCAGACGCGACATTCAGGTCTGGGCGGACGGGGACCAGCTGCGGTGCAATGCCCCAACCGGCGTGCTGACGCCAGAGCTGCGCGATCAGCTGCGGCAGCGCAAGAGCGCCATCGTGGAATTCCTCCGTTCGACTGAGGCGCTTGCCCGGCAGGAGCGGGCCATCGTGCCGCTACAGCCCCGTGGACAGCGCGTTCCCGTTTTTGCCGTGCCCGGCCACAATGGCAACGTTTTCTCCTACCGTTTCCTGGCCCAGCACCTGGGCGACGATCAGCCGTTCTTCGGGCTGCAGCCTCCCGGTGTCGATGGCCAGAGCGAGCCCCTCACGTGCGTCGAGGAACTGGCCGCGTACTTTGCCGCGCAGATCCGGGCATTCCGGCCCGACGGTCCATATGCAATCGCCGGCCACTGCGCCGGTGGCACGATCGCGTTCGAGCTGGCGCGACAACTCCTGCAGCAGGGCGCGGCCATCACCGTCCTCGCCCTGTTCAGCAGCCCCTATCCAACCTGGTTCCGGCTCCTGCCGCAGCTGCGGCTGCGCCTCGCGCGTCATGCGGAGTGGGTGAGCAAGCACATCCGTGCTCTGGCGTCGCTATCGAACGAGGAGCGCCGCCTGTACATCACGGCAAAACTGACCGCACGACTGCGTCACCACAAGGCGCAGCGTGACACCAGCCACCGCGCCACGCCGGATCCGGTCGTGGTCCTGCGCACCAGGGTTGAAGCCGCCACCATCGTCGCGCTGCGTCGCTACACCCCTCACCATTTCGCCGGCCGTGTCGGTCTGTTCCTCCCGAACAGGGAATGGCTGCGCCCAGGCAATGCAATGCTGCGCTGGCGACGGGTGGCGCGCGACACCGAGGAGTATTGCGGTCCGGAGGGATGCGAGGGCGACGTGATGCTCCTCGAGCCCCACGTCCGTGCGATTGCTGAGCTGTTCCAGCACTGTTCGCGCCGACAGCAGGATGAAGATTACGTCCTAGGGGGTGGCCGAAGCTGGTGACCCGCAGCGGCCCGCGGTCGGCTCAGGCGACTTGTCAGCGGGGCCCAGCCGGCATTGGCATCACGGTCCCCTCTGGGTCCGTCACCGGCGCGCCCGGTCGGCGAGTGCGACGGTCGCTGTATCGTGGACTGGTGTGGCGATACGCGCTTGCTCGGCGAAGCGGGCAACTGTCCCGCTGAGGATATCGAGCTCCGTGGGCCCCCCGGACTCGAGGTCGACCAGAAAGCTCGGCTTCATGGCAGCCGGCAGGTCATCGATCACGCCCAACACCCGCGCAGCCTCATCGTCAGCAAGGAGGATGCCGCGCGCGCGGGCAACGGCTACGACCTCGGCCGCGGCGCGCTCCAAGAGACGTCGCCCCAATGGATCGGCGCGAAGCGGCCCGACGGGTGAGCGTGCGAGCCCGCACGCCGCGGCCAGCGCCGCAATGAACACGAACTTCTGCCACAGCTCCACCTGGATGCGATCGGAGGCGCGGGCGTTCACGCCGGCGCCTCGGAACGCCGTGGCGATGCGACTGGCACGCTCCGTCACCCGCCCATCGAATTCCCCCACAACGACGACTTGAAAGGGACTGCCCCGCTCCACGAGGCCCGGCGCAACACGAATGGCGCTGATCCTCGTGAGACCTCCGATGACGGCGGCCGATGGCACCCCTAGGAGCGCAAGCCGCTCGGCGGTCTCCACTCCATTCAACAGCGGCACGACAGTGGTTCCCTGCCGGGCGCAGTGCCGGACTACGGGGCCGATGTCCGCCAGCGAGTAGCTCTTGACAGCGACGATCGCGAAATCGGCGGGCCCGAGCGCCTCCACCCGGTCCGTCGCGGCCACGCCCACCTGGAACGCGCCCTCGGGTGTCCTGATCTCGAGGCCTCGCGCGCGCAGCGCGGCGAGGGTCGCCCCCCGGGCGTAGCAAGTCACCTCATGGCCGGCGCGGGCGAGCTGGCCACCATAGTACGCGCCCACCGCGCCGGCGCCCAGCACGACGATGTTCACCGGTATGCTCTCACTCCGATCAGCGTCTCAAGATTCGGTCGCCGTCCGCCGCGTCAAGTCCGCCGGTCGCGGCACCCCCTCCGAGGCTCCTCGCCTCGTTGCGATCCGCAGCGGAAAACGACATGCCTCGCAGCGACATGACTCGCTGCGAGGCATCACACTACACGCACAGGCCCGGCAGGACTCGAACCTGCAACCCCCGGTTTTGGAGACCGGTGCTCTACCAATTGAGCTACGGACCTACAGGGTGGCTGACGGGAATTGAACCCGCAACCTCTGGAGCCACAGTCCAGCGCTCTAACCGATTGAGCTACAGCCACCGTACCTACTAGACGCCGAGGAGAATCTAACCGCTCAGCTCTGCGGCCAAAAGCGCTTCGCGAGCTGCGCGGTGCGGGAGTCCGTCGGCACAGGCACGCCGTCGAGCGAGGCGAGCGGCACGACGCCGCGCACCGCGTTCGTGAGGAACAGACTCCTCCCCTCGAGCGCGTCCCGTGGGTAGCGGCCTTCCTCGACCTGCTTTGCCAGCTCGATGACGCGGGCCCGACCTATCCCCGTCAGGATGCCGAGCTCGAGTGCCGGGGTTCGCAGGCGGCCCGCCTCCCACCAGAACACGCTCCACACCGTGCCCTCGGCCACCGCGCCGTCGTGCGTGACGAGCAGTGCATCGTCCGCCTCCGCGATCTCCGCCTCGCGGGCGGCGTCCGCGAAGCAGTCGCGCAGCGTCGTCTTGTCGGGATACGGTTGATGCGGCTCGGAGGCGGTGATCACAGCGGGGGGGAAGAGAGGCGGCAGCTCGCGCACCGTCACGGCCGCCCGCGCGTCGCACACCTCGAGCCGCAGCACCGCATCTTCGGTTCCCGCGAACGGGCGGAGCAACGCCGTCGGATCCTGTGCGGGCCGCGGCAGACCGAGCGCCGCGATCGAGCCGGCGAGCCGCGCAAGGTGCCGCTCGAGGAAGGGGATGCGCCCCTCCCGTACCCGCAGCGTTTCGATCAGCCCGTACCCCGCAGTCTCCATGGGAGCGCGCTATTAAAGAGGAAAGGAAATACGCTTGCAAACTACCGGGGCCCGGTCGCGCGGCAAGCCGTTGGCGTTCGGGAACGGGGCTGGTATCTTGGCTCTCGCTCACCCCGAGGAGAATCCGTGAGACGCCGGTTGGCGATGTGCTGGCTCGCGACGCTGCTGGTCGGGTGCTCCCACGCCCCCCCAGCGGACTTCGTCCCCGATCCTGGGCTCGTCTCCCAGATCCGCGACATCCGCATCATTACGGGCTACGGACGGGTTTGCCCCGGCGCCGTCATCCCGACCAACTACGAGGCCGTGCTGGCCGACGGCGCGCGGGTGCCGTTCGCGCGCTCCTACGACAAGAAGCATCCGCCGCGGCTCCACGTGGTGTTCCTGGACCGGGAGAGTGCGGATGCGGTGAGCCAGGAGGACGGTGACTGGGTCACCAACGGGAATGCGCTCGAGACCGTGACGACGGGCTTTCGGCTCAGCGCGACCCTGCGGGCGAAGCCGCGCGCCACGAACACGGTCGTCGTCCCTCCCGACTACAGCTGTATGCGGCACAGCTTCAGCTTCTGGGGCGAGCAGGGGGGAGTGGGGCAGCCCGGGGGCAACGGGCCCGATGTGATTGTACGGCTCGCGGTGCTGCGCTCCCCGTTTTACGACAAGCTGTTCGTCGCCGGGACGCAGGTCGGGCTGGCCCCGCCGTTCTACGTGCTGGCCGATGCGAGCGTCGTCCCTCCGGCCGACTGGCTGCTCATCGAGACGCGCGGTGGGCGCGGGGGACCAGGCGTCGCGGGAGTGCCCGGCACGGACGGCGCCGCGGGGGCCGCCGGGTGTCCGGCGCAGCCCGGGGCGCCTGGCGGCAACGGCGGCAACGGCGCGCCGGGCGGCACGGGCGGGCGCGGCGGGCGCATCAACATCATCGTCCCGCTCGACGATCCGTTCCTGGCGGGGATCGTGGATGGCCGCAGCGCAGGCGGGCCCGGCGGCCCGGGCGGACCCGGCGGGCCGGGAGGGAGAGGCGGGAAGGGAGGCCAGGGCACGCTGGACGCCGGCAACCGTCGCTGCCCCGACGCGGCGGACGGGCCCCCCGGTCAGAAGGGAGCTGCAGGGCCTGCCGGCGCCCAGGGTGCGGGGGGAGCCCGGGCGTTCGTGGTGACGGCCCCGATGAAGGAAGTGTTTGGACTGCAGGTGCCCCCGGAGATCGGCGGCCTGCTGGAACGGCTGCAACGGCGACCCTGAGCTACGACGTCATCATCGTCGGCGCCGGCCACAACGGTCTCGTGGCCGCGGCCTACCTCGCCCGGGCCGGGCGGCGCGTGCTCGTGCTCGAGCGCCGCGAGGTGGTGGGCGGCGCCTGCGTCACTGAAGAGCTGTGGCCGGGGTTCAAGGTCTCCACGGCCGCTTATGTGAACAGCCTGCTGCGCCCGGAGATCATCCGGGATCTCGAGTTGCACCGCCACGGCTTCGAGCTCTTGCCGCGCAATCCGTCCTCCTTCACGCCGTTCCCCGACGGCCGCTACCTGCTGCTCGGCCCCGACAAGGAGCTCGTGCGGCGTCAGGTGGCGAAGTTCTCCCGGCGCGACGCCGAGCGGCTCCCTCAGTACGAGGCGATGCTCGAGCGCGTGGCGGCGTTCATCGAGCCCACGCTGCTCGCGGCGCCCCCGGATCCCTGGTCGCTCCGCCCCGGGGACCTGCTCGGGCTGGCGCGGCTGGGGTGGCGCTTCCTGAGGCTCGGCGCCGACGGCGCACAGGCGATCGAGGTCCTCACAGGGGCGGCCCGGCCGATCCTCGATCGGTGGTTCGAGTCCGAGGAGCTGAAGATCGCGCTCGCGACCGACGCGATCATCGGCGCGATGGCGTCACCCTCCACGCCCGGCACGGCCTACGTGCTGTTCCACCACGTGATGGGCGAGTGCAACGGCGTGCGCGGCGTGTGGGGATACGTGCGCGGCGGGATGGGCGGTCTCACCCAGGCGCTCGCGTCCGCGGCCCGGCAGCAGGACGTCGAGATCCGCGTGAACAGCCCGGTGGCGCGCATTGTCACGCGCGACGGCCGCGTCATGGGCGTGGCGCTCGAGGACGGCACGGAGTTCCGGGCACCGCGGGTCGCGTCGAACGCGGACGCCCACGTCACCTTCCTCAAGCTCACCGACCCCGGGGAGCTCCCGGCGGACTTCGTGGCGGCCGTACGCTCCATCGATTACTCTAGCGCGTCGCTCAAGATCAACGTCGCGCTGTCGGAGCTGCCGGACTTCACGGCCGTGCGCGGGGGCGACCTCCCGCCCCTAGCGAATCTCCGCGGCACCATTCACATCGCGCCGACGCTCGATTACATGGAGCGGGCCTATGACGACGCCAAGTATGGCCGGCCCTCCGCCGACCCGATTCTCGAGTGCACCATTCCCTCGGTCGTGGACCCCACCGTCGCCCCGGCGGGCAAGCACGTCATGTCGTTCTTCGTGCAGTACGCGCCCTACGATCTGCGGGGCGAGAGCTGGGACCGCGTCAAGGACCGATTCGCGGACCGGTGCTTCGAGGTGTTGAACGAGTACGCCCCGAACTTCAAGCGCGCGGTGATCGATCGGCAGGTCCTCTCGCCGCTCGACCTGGAGCGCCGTTTCGGGCTCACGGGTGGCAACATCTTCCAGGGCGCGATGACGTTGACGCAGCTCTTCTTCCTGCGCCCGCTCCCCCGGTGGGCGCGCTACCGCACGCCCATCCGCGGGTTGTACCTGTGCGGCGCCGCCACGCATCCAGGCGGCGGGGTCATGGGGGCGTGTGGGTACAATGCGGCCCGGGAGATCCTCAGGGACCGCTAGTCGCTCGCTTTTTTCGCCGTCGGGGGCAGCAGCCCGTTCAAGCGCAGGTAGATCGCCATCTGGCTGTAGTGGTCCGCCCAGTCGGCGACGGTGATCAGCCCCGCCATTCCCTTGGTGACCTTCCGTCCGCCGAAGAAGTCGATGCTGTCGCCCAGCTGAGCGTCCTGGATCTGGGCCAGCGCGGTCTCACAGAACTTGAACGAGGCCTTGAGCCCCGCCACGAGCTTGTCCTTGGGGTCCGTCCCCGAGAACTTGTCCGCGTCCGGCTGCTTCATGCCGGACGCCGCGCTGCAGAGATAATTGTTCCCTTCCTTGATCAGGTGGGCGACCACGTCCCCGAAGCTCATCTGGGCGGGCGTGGGTTTGTAGCCGTACTTGTCGGCCGGCATCTCCTCGGCGGCTTCCACGATGTATTTCGTCTGGCGCTGCGCCATGGCCCGGACTCCGTTGGTGACCGGGTTCGGGGCTTGCGCGGCGGCGACGACCGTGAGGGGAAGTGCACAGAGGGCCAGTAGCGTGGCTCCGAGCATGGATCTCATCCTCGAATCTCCTGTGAAGGGCGTGGTGACGGCCGCCGAATTCTGCATCGGAAAGCCGCTCCCGTCCAGACTAGGCGTGTCACGGCCAACGGCTCGTCATCACTCGTCAGTCATCAGAAACGGGCGTCACTGACTCCGATGCCTCGTGACCGCCGGCCTCGCATCCACCAGTACAACGGCAGCCCCGCGAGCATCAGCGCGACGCCGACCGCGAAGTCACGCGGCTGTTCGCGCGCGGTGTTGATCACAAGCCACAGAGAAAACAGGATGAACACGATCGGCGTGACCGGATACCCCCACGTCTTGTAGGGCCGGGGCAGGTCCGCCGCCGTGCGGCGAAGCCGAATGACGGCCCCGCAGGACATCGCGTAGAAGACGAACCCCGAGAGAACGACGTACGTGAAGAGCCGCTGGTAGGTGTCCTTCCATGACGGCTCCGTCGAAATCCACGTAAGCGCGATCGCGACCACGCCCTGTACGATGAGCGACGGAGCGGGTGTGAGAAATCGGGGGTGTACCCCGCCCATCCAGCGCGGGAGGACTCCGTCGCGCGCCATGGCGTAGGGTATCCGCGCCCCCGCGAGCACTTGGCCGTTGTTCGAGCCGAGCGTGGCGATCACGGCAGCTAGGGCAACGAACGCGGCGCCGCCGCGGCCCAGCGTAACCTGGGCCGCGTCCGATGCGACGAGGGAGGATGCGGCCATCTTGGGGGGCGACAGCACGTAGGCGAACGATGCCGTGACGAGACAGTACAGGGCCATCGCGATCAACGTGGACAGGACAATCGCGCGCGGCACGGTGCGCTCCGGGTCCTTCACCTCGCCGCCCACGTAGGTGATCTCGATCCAGCCGTCGTACGCCCAGAGGGCGGCCACCATGGCCACGCCGAACGGGGCGATCAATCCGGTCAGCGGGACGTCTGGCCACACCGGCGAGAAGTTCGCTGCGCTCCCTCCCGGCAGCACGAACCCGATGAGGATGAGGAGGGTGAGCAGGCCCATCTTGATCAGCGTCAGGATGTTCTGGGTGAGCGCGCCAAGCTTCACGCCGAGGCAGTTGAGCGCGGTCAGCCCGATGATGGACAGGACTGCCACCGCCTTGATCCCGGCGTCGGCGAGCGGAACGAAGAACGTAAGGTAGGTCGCGAATCCCACCGCGATCGCCGCGATTGACGCCGGGTTGATCACGACGCCGCTCGTCCATCCGTACAGGTAGCCCCACACCGGGCCGTAGGCCTCGGTCAGGTATACGTACTGCCCCCCTGCCTTCGGCATCGCGGCGCCGAGCTCCGCGACGGACAGGGCGCCGAGCAAAGAGACGCAACCGCCGACGATCCAGACGAGGATCGCGGGCCCTGAGGCCGTGAGGTGGAGCACGATGGTGCTCGGCACGATGAAGATCGCCGACGCGATGATCGTCCCGACGTTGATCATCGTCGAGTCGAGGAGCCCCAGCTGGCGCTTGAGCTCGGTCATCGGGGGGAAAGCATGGGCGCCCAAATGTAGCGAGATTGTGGCCCCATGGATTCGAGCGGCCTCTCCGCGTTCACCCGCCCCGGCTCCTACTGGCAGGCGAGTCGGGCGCCACGCTACAGTCTGCTCTTCGCGCTGCCGCTGCTCGTGTTCTACGAGGTGCTCGCGTCGCTGCAGTCGCGGGGCGCGGGCGGGGGGCCGGAAGCCGGGCTGCGGAACGGCGCCGACGTCATTCTCCAGAGCCTGTTCATTGCGGTGGCGGGGACCTGGGGCCCCGTGCTGTTCATGGCCTGCCTCATCGCGGTGGGCCTGTGGCTCGTCGTGCGCGACTTGCACCGCCACGCGGGCGCCCTGCGCCCGACCGTGTTTCTCCGGATGCTGGGGGAGTCGACGCTGCTGGCGCTGCTGTTCGGGATCGTCGTCGGGACGATCACCGCCAGGCTGCTCTCACCGCTCGGCCCCCTCGCGATTCCCGCGTCGCCGCGCGAGATCGGTTGGTGGACGAAGCTGATGCTCTCGCTCGGCGCCGGCCTGTACGAGGAGCTGCTGTTCCGGGTCGTGCTCGTGGCGCTGCTGGCCGCGCTCGCCCAGCAGCTGTTCGGCTGGCGCCCCTGGCACGCGGGCGTGTTCGCGACGGTCCTCGGCGCGGCGATCTTCTCGACCTTCCACTATATCGGGCCGTACGGCGACCGCCTCACGTCGTACTCGTTCACGTTCCGGATGGTCGCCGGGATCTTCTTCAGCGCGCTCTACCTGCTGCGCGGCTTCGGCATCACCGCCTGGACCCACGCGCTGTACGACCTGTTCCTGCTCGCCACCTGACGCGAGCGGTACGCTCGCGCTGCCCGACGCCGCGCCGTATCTTGGCGCAGCATGGCCCGGTCGCACGTGCTGCTGCTGTCGAGCCTCACCCTGTGCGCCGCGCTGCGTGCGCCCGCGCAGCAGGACGGCCAGCCCGCCCGCGCCCGGCTGTTCGACGCGCCCGAGACGTTGCCGCTGACGCTCACGGCCGACTTCAACGCGCTCTCCAAGGACCGCGGGGAAGCGAAGCAGGAGCACGCCGGGGTGCTGGCGTTCGTCGGGCCGGCGGGCGATTCCGTCGCCCTCGACGTGCGGCTGCGGACGCGGGGCCACTTCCGGCTCCAGCGCAGGAACTGCGATTTCCCGCCGCTCAAGCTCTCATTCGACAAGCAGCAGGTGAAGCACACCGTCTTCGCCGGCCAGGGCGGCCTGAAGCTCGTCGTGCACTGCCAGGACCGGGAGAGCTACGAGCAGAACCTGCTGCAGGAGTACCTCCTGTACCGGGTGTTCAACGTGATCACGCCGAAGAGCTTCCGCGCGCGGCTCGCGCGCGTCACGTACCGGGACAACTCCGGGAAGGCGAAGCCCGTCACGCGCTACGGCTTCTTCATCGAGGACGACGACGCCATGGCCCGGCGGGCAGGAGCGCAAGTGTTCGAGCAGAAGGGCGTTTCTCAGCTCGACACCGACGTCGAGCACACGGGGCTCACGGCGATGTTCGAGTACCTCATCGGGAATACCGACTTCTCGGTCGGTGGCCTCCACAACATCGTGCTCATCCGAGACAGCGCCGGCACCGTGTTCGCCGTGCCGTACGACTTCGACTGGTCCGGCGTGATCTCGGCGAGCTACGCCGTCCCCGACCCCCGCCTCGGGATCAAGAGCGTGCGAGAGCGCCTCTACCGGGGCTACTGCCGCACTCCCGAGCAGTTGGGACCGACGATCGCGCGGTTCGACGATCAGAAGGACTCGATCTACGCGCTGTTCCGGAGCCAGGAGGGGCTCGATCCCAAACACGCCGAGCAGACGCTCCGCTACTTCGATGAGTTCTACCGCACCCTCAACGACCCCCGCACGGCCAACCGGGAATTCGTCCGCAACTGTGTGCGGCCGTGACCGGGCCGGTGGCCGGGTAGCGAGTGCCGACGGGGACCGCCGGCGATGAGCGCGGTCGCCCCGCGTTGGGACATTCCGAGCGCCGAGGCGCTCCAGGCGCTGGTCGCCGACCCCCTCCCACTCGGGCTCCGGGCCGGCCCGGCGCGGCGCAGCTTTCTGCGCGACCTGTACTTCGACACCCCGGCCGGTGACCTGCGCCGCCGCGACGTCGCGTGCCGCGTGTGCTTCGCCGCGGACGACCGCCGCACACTCGTGCTCGAGGGTCTGCGTCCGGGACCCCCGGAGGCGGCGGAGGTCGCGGAGCTCGACGCCGCCGCGATCTTCGCCGGCAAGTCTGGCCCCGCCCGGCGGCTCCGTGCCCTGATCGATCCCGCGCGCCTCGTCCCGAGCGTCGAGCTCGAGACGGAGCGGCGCCTCCGACTCGTGCGGCGGGCGCTCGTGCCGTGGCCCGAGCTCGAGCTCGTCCTCGACGTCGTCACCGTGCGCAGCTCGGAGGCGGCACCCGTGTTCCGCGAGCTGGCCCTGCGGCGCCGTCCCTGGGGGACGATCGGCGTGGCGCGGC
>Ga0209266_1000070_pt1 | contig 87203 bp, 81 predicted proteins | sample GraSoiAngelo_132_FD_185889 | JGI IMG/M metagenome (GOLD analysis project Ga0209266, IMG submission 185889) | Grasslands soil microbial communities from the Angelo Coastal Reserve, California, USA - 14_0929_02_40cm (SPAdes) (version 2) | ecosystem: Environmental > Terrestrial > Soil > Grasslands ...
CCAGGTCAGGCGTGTCGTCGCGGCCGGGGCCCACGCGATCCTCGTCGGCGAGGGGCTCGTCACGGCCGGCGACGTCCGTGCGCGGATCCGTGAATTGACGTGCGGCGAGCCTTCACCCTGACCGTGGCAGTGCGAGCCGCAGCCGTAGGCGAGGCGAGTCTATGAATATGGTCGTGCGAGCCGCAGCCGTAGGCGAGGCGAGTCTATGAATATGGTCCGCGTGAAGGTCTGTGGGATCACGCGCCTCGAGGACGCGATGACGGCCGTCGAGGCGGGCGCCGACGCGCTCGGGTTCATCTTCGTCGAAGAGACGCCGCGCTTCGTGACGCCGGAGCGGGTCGCGCCGATCGTGCGCGCGCTCCCACCGTTCGTGACGCCGGTCGGCGTCTTCTGGGACCACCCCGCGGGCCACGTCAAGGCAATCGCCGAGGCGTGCGGCCTTCGGGCGCTCCAGTTCCACGGTGACGAGCGGCCCGAGGACCTCGACGGCTACCCGTTGCCGGTCATCAAGACGATCAAGCTCGCGCCGTTGGGTGAGCTGGGCGGGCGGCCGGTGTTGAATCTGGTCGTGACTGAGCGCTACCGCAAGTGCACGGCCGCGCTCCTGCTCGACAGCGCGGCCCGCTGGAGCGAGGGCGAGCCCCGCCAGCCGATCGAGTGGACGGTCGCGCGCGAACTGGGCAGCCAGCAGTGGCGGATCATCCTCTCCGCCGGCCTTACGCCCGAGAACGTGGCCCGCGCCGTCGCGACGGCGCGCCCGTACGCGGTCGACGTCAACTCGGGCGTCGAGGCCGAGCCCGGGCGCAAGGACCCGGACAAGGTGTGGCGGTTCGTCGCCGAGGCGAAGGGGGTCCGATGACCGCGCTCCCCGACCGTGACGGCCGCTTCGGGCGCTTCGGGGGGCGCTTCGTCCCGGAGACGCTCATGGCCCCGCTCCTCGAGCTCGAGGGCGCTTACCGGGCGGCGCGGCGCGACCCGACCTGGAGGCGGCGGTTCGCCGAGCTCCTCGCCGACTACGCGGGCCGCCCCACGCCGCTCTACTTCGCGCGGCGGCTCACGGAGCACTGCGGTGGCGCGCGGATCTACCTCAAGCGCGAGGACCTCTGCCACACGGGCGCGCACAAGATCAACAACGTGCTCGGCCAGGCGCTCCTGGCTGGGCGCATGAAGAAGGGCCGGGTGATCGCCGAGACCGGCGCGGGACAGCATGGGGTCGCGACGGCGACGGCGGCGGCGCTCCTCGGGCTCGAGTGCGAGGTGTACATGGGCGCCGAGGACATCGAGCGCCAGGCGCTCAACGTCTTCCGCATGCGGCTCCTCGGCGCGCGTGTCATTCCCGTCGACGCGGGGAGCCGCACGCTGAAGGACGCGATCAACGAGGCGCTGCGCGACTGGGTCACGAACGTGCGGACGACGTACTATCTCCTCGGCTCTGCGCTGGGCCCGCACCCGTACCCCATGATGGTCCGCGACTTCCACGCCGTCATCGGCCGGGAGACGCGGCGCCAGGCGCGGACGGCGCTCGGGCGGCTCCCGGACGTGCTCGTCGCGTGCGTGGGCGGCGGCTCGAACGCGATCGGGCTCTTCCATCCGTTCCTCGGTGACCGGCGCGTCCGCATCATCGGCGTCGAGCCGGGCGGCGAGGGGATCGCCACGGGCCGTCACGGCGCCTCGATGACGGCGGGCCGCGTCGGCGTCCTCCACGGCTGCATGAGCTACGTGCTTCAGAACGACGACGGACAGATCGCCACCGCGCACTCGATCTCGGCGGGGCTCGACTACCCGGGCGTCGGGCCCGAGCACGCGTACTATCGCGACGGCGGCCGGTTCGAGTTCGTCTCGATCACCGACGAAGAGGCGCTCGAAGGGTTCCGCGCGCTGACGCGCCTGGAAGGCATCATGCCCGCCCTCGAGTCCGCGCACGCGGTGGCCCACGCGATGCGGCTGGCGAAGACGCTCGCCAGGTCCCGGGCGATCGTCATCGGGCTCTCCGGCCGCGGCGACAAGGACGTGCACGTCGTGGCGAAGGCGCTTGCTTAAATGGCCCCCGCGGCAACGTCTCGGCTCGCGACGGTCTTCGCCGAGCTGCGGGGGCGCGGAGAGCGCGCGCTCGTGGCTTACCTGACGGCGGGCGATCCCTCGCTCGCGGACACGCGGCGGCTCGTGCGCGAGGCCGCCGCGCGCGGCGCCGACATCGTCGAGCTCGGCGTGCCCTTCTCGGATCCCATCGCCGACGGCCCCGTCATCCAACGCGCGGCCATGCGCGCCCTCGCGCGCGGGACCTCCGTCGCGCGGGTGCTCGAGACGGTCGCGACGCTCCGGGCGGAGACGGCCGTGCCACTCGTGCTCCTCACCTACTACAACCCGGTCCTCGCCTTCGGCCTCAAGGCGTTCGCGCAGACGGCGGCCGACGCGGGCGTCGATGGTGTGATCGTCGCCGACCTGCCCCCTGAAGAGGCAGACCCGTTCGCGGCCGAGGCGGAGGCGGCGGGGCTCGACCTCGTCCACCTCGTGGCGCCGACCTCCACACCGCCGCGTGTGCGCCTCATCGCCCGCCGGAGCCGCGGCTTCATCTACGTGGTCTCGTTGACGGGCGTCACGGGCGAGCGGCGGGAGTCGCCGCGCGGCCTCGCGGCGCAGATCCGCACGCTCAGACGTCTGACGACGAAGCCTGTCTGCGTCGGGTTCGGGATCGCCAATCCCGACCAGGTCGCGGCGGTCGGGCGGCTCGCGGACGGCGTGATCGTCGGCTCCGCCATCGTGCGCCTGATCGAGGAGCGCGCCGACTCACCGACGCTTGTGCAGGACGTCGGCGACTTCATTGCGGCGTTGAAGGAGCCGCTCAGGGTAAGGTTGTAATCACCGAGGGTTGTCATCACCTGTTCGAGCGCCGGCTTTGCCGGCGCCACCGAAGGGGGGAGGTTCGGAAGGGGGGCGCAGCCCCCCTCCGAGGTATATGGCGTGGTTTCGACGCAAGACCGACGGATCCGAGGGTCAGCCGAGCCGCGTCCACATCGCCGAGGGCCTGTGGATCAAGTGTGACTCGTGCAAGGAGATCGTCTACCGCGCCGAGGTGGAGCGCGCGGGGCGCGTCTGCCCGAAGTGCCTCTACCCCTTCCGCGTCTCCGCGCGCGAGCGCATCGCGCTCCTGGCGGACCCGGGCACGTTCGAAGAGCGCGACACCAATCTGGAGTCCACGGACCCGCTCGGCTTCAGGGACACCAAGAAATACCGCGACCGCATCCGCGCCGCCGTGGAGAAGACGAAGGCCGACGAGGCGGTCATCACCGGAGTGGCCCGGATCGGCGGCGTGCCGAGCGTGCTGTGCGTGTTCGAGTTCGGATTCCTCGGCGGCAGTATGGGGTCGGTCGTCGGTGAGAAGCTCACGCGCGCGATCGAGCTCGCCATCGACAAGCACCTGCCGGTCGTCATCGTCTCCGCGTCGGGCGGCGCCCGCATGCAGGAAGGGATCCTCTCGCTCATGCAGATGGCCAAGACCGCCGCGGCCCTCGAACGTCTCGGCGAGCGCCGGCTGCCGTACGTCTCGGTGCTGACCGATCCGACGACGGGTGGCGTCACGGCGAGCTTCGCGATGCTCGGCGACGTCATCCTCGCCGAGCCGCGCGCGCTGATCGGCTTCGCGGGGCCGCGCGTGATCGCCGAGACGATCCGCCAGCCCCTGCCCGAAGGGTTCCAGCGCTCGGAGTTCCTGCTCGAGCACGGTCAGATCGACTTCATCGTCGACCGGCGCGAGCTCAAGGAGACTCTCCGCCGCATCCTCGCGTTCTTCGCCGGCGAGCCGCCCCGGTCCGGCTAGTGGTCCGTCCGGCACGTGCCCCGGGGGTCGCGGGACCACGCGGCACGCGTACGCTGCCCCGTTGCGGCTGGGCTCCATCCAAGCACGCGGGGTTCGTTGCGGGTCGGCGGGAACGGGTCCCTTCGACCCCGGGGTACGTGCCGGACGGACCACTCGCCCGCCGTGACCTACGCTGAGGCGGTCGCTCGCCTGCTCGCCCTGCGCGGCGGCGAGCACGCCGGGATGCGCCCCGGGCTCGAACGGATCGAAGGGCTGCTCGCGGCGCTGGGTCACCCCGAGGGGCGCTACCGGCTCGCCCAGGTCGGGGGCACGAACGGCAAGGGCTCGGTGGCCGCGATCCTGGCGGCGATCCTCAAGGCCGCCGGCCACCGCGTCGGTCTCTACACTTCACCCCACCTCGTCTCGTTCCGAGAGCGGATCCGTGTCAACGGCGAGCCCGTCTCGGAGGACAGCGTGGTCGACGGCGTGGAGGCGCTCGGCACGCTGGTGGCGCGTCTGGACGCCACGATGTTCGAGGCGGCGACCGCGCTCGCCCTCGACCACTTCGCGCGCGAGGCGGTGGATATCGCGGTCCTCGAAGTCGGGCTCGGCGGTCGGCTCGACGCGACGACCGTCGGCGTCCCGGCCGTCACCGTCGTCACGCGCATCGACCTCGATCACCAGGCGGTGCTCGGGACCACGCTCGCGGCGATCGCTGCCGAGAAGGCGGCGATCATCCGCGCGGGCGTCGCCGTCGTGGCGTCGCAGGCGCCCGAGGCGATGGCGGTGCTCCTCCGGCGTGCGACCGAGGTCGGCGTCCCGCTCCTCGTATCGGGCCGCGATCTGTCGGTGACGGTCGAGCATCGCGACCTCGACGGGCAGCGGATCAGCTGCGCCGGGCCCGGCTGGTCCGTCGCGCACCTGCGGCTCGGCATGCTCGGGAGCTTCCAGCCCGAGAACGCGCTCCTCGCGGTCGCGGCGGCCCGCGTCCTCGGCGTCGGCGACGCCCCGATCGGCCAGGGTCTTGCGCGCGCCCGGTGGCCGGGGCGCTTTCAGGTCCTCGCGCGCGACGGCGGATGGCTCGTGCTCGATGGCGCGCACAACCCCGGCGGTGCCCGCGCGCTCGCCACCTCCCTGCGGGACCATTTCGGCGCCGCCCCCGTCACGTTCGTGGTGGGGATCCTGCGCGACAAGGACGCTCCCGCGATCCTGGCCGAGCTGGCACCGCTCGCCCACCGGCTCATCCTGACCGCGTCGTCGAACCGCCGCGCGGCCGACCCGGCGGCGCTGCGCGCCGCTGTCCCGCCCGCCGTCCCGCGCGTCGAGCTCGCCGCGTCCCCGGTCGAGGCCCTGGCGCTGGCCGGCCGTTCGCCGAAGAGCCCGGTCGTCTGCGTCGCCGGCTCGCTCTCCCTCATCGGCGACGTGTGGAGACACCTCGCGGGGAGCGATGACCCTTGCCCCGTCGAAGTTGATATTATGGGGTCCCTTTTCTGACGGGGACGTTCCAGACACCGATGCGAGGTCTCTCCGCGGCCGCGCTCCTCCTCGCCGGCGCCCTTCTCACCGGTCCGCTCCCCTCGGCCGCCCAGGCGCCCGGCTCCGTGACCGTGCGGACCAATGGCGACGTCACGATCCTGGCGGATCGGATCGAGGAGGTCGCCCCCGACAACCTCCTCGTCGCCAGCGGCAACGTGGAGGTCTCGCGCGGGACCGCGCGTCTCTTGGCCGATCGCGTGGAGCTGAACCGCGAGACCGGCGACGTGGTCGCACAGGGGCGCGTGATCTTCTACGACGGCGACGACCAGCTGACGGGCGAGCGCGTCGAGTACAACGTGAAGACCGGCACCGGCGTCGTCTACCGCGGTCGGATCCTCGTCGCCCCCACCTACCGGATCGCGGGTGAGCGCCTGGAGCGGGTCGGGGAGGGCGTCTACCGCGTCCGCCGCGGGATCTTCACGACGTGCGAGGACGGGGAGTCGCCCGCGTGGTCCTTCCGCTTCGGCTCGGCCACGGCGGACCTCGAGGACCTGATCTACGGGACGAACGCGTCCTTCTGGGCCAAGGGTGTCCCGCTGGTGCCGTTCTTCCCGTTCTTCGCCGCGGCCATCCGGCGCGAGCGCCAGACCGGCTTCCTGCCGCCCGTGTTCGGGACGTCGGGCCGGCGCGGGTTCTTCGCCGAGATTCCGTTTTTCTGGGCGATCTCGGACAGTCAGGACGCCACCCTCGGACTCGACTTCTTCGAGCGTCGTGGCGTCGGCGGCTCGGCGGAGTACCGGTACATCCTGTCGGAGCGGCAGCGCGGCGGCCTCGGTGGGTTCTGGGTGCACGAGAGCATGCAGCACAACGACGACCGGGGTTGGGGGCGGCTCGAGCACCGCTGGCAGATCGCGCCCGAGTTCCTGTTCCGTGCGGACCTCTACGGCGTGTCCGACGACGGCGTGCTCCGGCTCTACGAAGACTCGCTCCAGCGGCGGGCGGCACAGCGAGCCGAGTCGAACGTGTCCCTCACGCGGACCCTGCAGGACTGGAACTTCGTGAGCCGCGTCTTCGTCTACCAGGACCTCACCACACCGCACCCGGTCGAGCTCCAGCGGCTCCCCGAGCTGTCGATCCAGGGGGTGCGGCAGCCGCTCCCGGGACTCCCCGGCGTCCTCTACCAGGTCGATGCGAGCGCCATTTACTTCTACCGCGAGCTCGGCTCCGACGGCACGCGGGCCGACCTGCGGCCGCGGCTCTCGCGGCCGATCCCGCTCGCCGGCTACGCCACCCTGACGCCGTTCGCCGGCGGGCGCGTGACCGCCTACGACCGGACGGTCACGAGCACCGGGTTCGAGCACGACATCTTCATCGAGCACACCGACGACACGGAGCGCGTCCGGCAGCTCGCCGAGTTCGGCGCCGACCTCGAGACCCGAGCTGCGCGCGTCTACGCCCTCGGGGGTGCGGGCGGCTTCGACGCGCTGCTGCACTCGATCGAGCCGCGCGTGCACTACATTCGCGTCCTCGGCAAGAACCTCTACAGCCTGCCGATCTGGGATGAGCGCGTCGACCGGGTCCCGGAGGCGAGCTGGCTCGAGTACTCGGTCACGAACCGGCTGCGGGGGCGAACCGTGAGCCCGGAGGGCACGGAGCCCGTGCGGCAGGAGCTCGCCCGGTTCACCGTGGCCCACGCGTACGACATCGAGGGCCGGCGCTGGGGGAACCTCGCGGGTGACCTCACCGTTCAGCCGACGAAGGTGCTTCGCTTCCGGGGTGATGTAAGCTACAACGTTGAGCATGGAACCTTCGTCGCGGGGACCACAGACGTGGCCGTGACCCTGCCCGTCGTGACGGCCACCGTCGGGACGCGCTTCGATCGCCGGACGCCGTTCGTCCCGGACTGGGTCGAGATCCCGGGCACGTACAACCCGGGCCTCCCGCTCCCCGAGCAGGCCACCGTGAACTTCCTCCAGGGGAGCATTGCCGCGGAGGTCTCGAAGAACCTCACCCTCCGCGTCAGCACGAACTACGACGCGCGCACGGACACCTTCGTCGAGAGCCGATTCGGCGCCGACTTCAAGTTCCAGTGCTGGGCGCTCGTGGTCGAGTACATCAACCGGAGCCCCGAGTTCGCCGGCAAGACGGCCGACAACGAGTTCCGCTTCTCGCTCAACCTGCTCGGAGTCGGAGGCGTGCTGTCGACGCGGCTCGGTGCGAGCGAGTCCGGAGCCCGCCTCAAGTGATCCCCTTCATCGACCTGACCCGCCAGCACGCGGGACTCCGCACAGAGCTCCTCGCGGCGATGGCCCGCGTGCTCGACCGGAGCCAGTTCATCCTGGGCGACGAGGGCCGGGCGCTCGAGCACGAGGTCGCCGTCGCGTGCGGCGTCCGCCATGCGGTCGGCGTCGCGTCCGGCACCGACGCGCTCCGCCTGGCCCTGGTGGCGCTCGGCGTCGGGCCCGGTGACGAGGTCTTGACGCCCGCGTTCTCCTTCGTCGCCTCGGCCTCGACCATCGTGATGGCGGGTGCCACACCGGTCTTCGTCGACATCGATCCCGCCACCTACACGCTCGACGTCCCGGCGGCGGAGCGCGCGCTGACGCCCCGGACGCGAGCGCTCCTCCCCGTGCACCTCTACGGCCACCCCGCCCCGATGGACGCGATCGTGGCCCTCGCGCGGCGGCACGGGCTCGCCGTCCTCGAGGACGCGGCGCAGGCCATCGGCGCGACGTGGGCCGGGAAACCGGTTGGGAACTGGGGAGACGCGGCGTGCGTCTCGTTCTATCCGACGAAGAACGTCGGCGCGTGCGGCGACGGGGGGATGGTGCTCACCGACCGCGACGACGTCGCGGAGCGCCTGCGGCGCCTCAGGCACCACGGCGACGGCGGCCGCTACCGCCACGTGGAGCTCGGCTACTCGAGCCGGCTCGACGAGCTCCAGGCGGCCGTCCTCCGCGTGAAGCTCGAGCGGCTCGGGGAGTGGACGGAGCGCCGACGACGGCTCGCGGCCCGGTATCGCGAGCTCCTCACCGACCTGCCGCTCGGGCTCCCGGTGGAGCGTCGACAGGCACGGCACGTCTATCACCTCTTCACCGTCCGCCACGCGCAACGCGACGCGCTCGCCAAGGCGCTCGCCGATCTCGGCGTGGGGACCGCGGTGCACTATCCCCTCACGGTGCCGAATCAGCCCCTGTTCGGCGGGGACGAGCGCCGCTTCCCCGAGGCGTGGCGAGCCGCCCGCGAGGTGCTGTCCCTGCCGTGCTTCGCGGAATTGACCGACGCCGAGGTCGACGCCGTCGCCGCCGCCGTGCGAAAGGCGTGCGAGCGGATATGACGTCCACGGCGGAGGCGCTCACGCAGCGACTCGCGGCGACGCCGATCGTCGGCCTCATCGGGCTCGGCTACGTGGGCCTGCCCCTGGCCGTGGCGTTCGCCGAGTCAGGGGCGACCGTGATCGGCCTGGACGTCGATCCCACGCGAGTGGCGCGCGTCCGTGCGGGCGAGAGCTTCGTCGAGGACGTGCCGACCAGCACCCTCGCCGGTCTGGTGACGGCGGGGCGCCTCACCGCCACCGACGACGTCGCCGCCCTCAAGGACGTCGACGCGATCCTGATCTGCGTCCCCACGCCCCTCGGCAAGTCGAAGGAGCCCGATATCTCCTACATCGTGAGCGCCGCCGACGCGGTCGCCGGCGTGATCCGACGCGGCCAGCTCGTCGTGCTCGAGTCGACGACCTACCCGGGCACAACGCAGGAGATCCTGCTGCCGCGCTTCCAGGCCCGCGGGCTCAGGGCCGGGGAGGACTTCTTCCTCGCGTTCTCGCCCGAGCGCATCGACCCGGGGAACCGCCGCTACACGCTGCGGGAGATCCCCAAGGTGGTCGGCGGCCTCACGCCGGCGTGCCGGGAGCTGGCGGCGACGCTCTACGCGCGCATCACGCGGCAGGTCGTCCCGGTGTCCGGGCCGGAGACGGCCGAGATGGTCAAGCTGTTCGAGAACACCTTCCGCTCGGTCAACATCGCCCTGGTGAACGAGTTCGCGATCATGTGCCGCCGCCTCGGCATCTCGGTGTGGGAGGTGATCGGCGCCGCCGCGACGAAGCCGTTCGGCTTCATGCCCTTCTACCCCGGGCCGGGCCTCGGCGGGCATTGCCTGCCGAGCGATCCCCACTACCTCTCGTGGCGGGTGCGCCTCGAGGGCTACGAGCCGCGCTTCATCGCGTTTGCCGACGAGATCAACCGCCAGATGCCGACGTACGTCGTGCAGCTCATCACCGACGCGCTCAACGAGCGTGGCCGCGCGGTCCGTGGCGCACGCATCCTCGCCCTCGGCGTGGCCTACAAGGCGAACGTCGCCGACACGCGCGACTCGCCCGCGATCGAGATCCTCCAGACCCTACTCACGAAGGGCGCCGCGGCCGTCTACCACGACCCGTTCGTGCCGTCGCTCACGCTCGAGCGCACGACGCTCGAGTCGATCGCCTGGCGCGACGCCGATCTCGCGGGTCGCGACCTGGTGCTGATCCTCACGCCGCACAACGGGTACGACTGGGGGGCGATCGTGCGGGAGGCGCGCCTCGTGATCGACACCCGCAACGCGACCGCGGACGTTCTGCCCGCCCCACACGTCATCCGTTTGTAGCCGGGCGGCGCGGGCCGCCGGGCCGTCCCGGGTGTGCGGCTGGGGTAGAATGGCGGCGTGAGAAACCACGTCGCGATCCGCTCGTCAGCTGCGCGCCGTTCGCGTCGGGACTGACGTGACCGGCGCCGTCCGTGTGCGCTTCGCGCCGAGCCCGACGGGACACCTGCACGTCGGCGGCGCGCGCACCGCGCTGTTCAACTGGCTCTACGCGCGCCACCACCGCGGCGCCTTCGTCCTCCGGATCGAGGACACCGACCGCTCGCGCTCGACCGACGCGAACGTCGCCGCGATCCTCCAGGCGCTCGAGTGGCTCGGCCTCTCCTGGGACGAGGGGCCGCCGACGCCCGGCTATCGCCAGAGCGAGCGGCTCGCGATTTACCGCGAGCACGCCGAGCGGCTCTTCGCCGCCGGCCGCGCCTACTACTGCGACTGCGCGCCCGTGGAGCTGGAGCGCGAGCGCCGGGCCGCGCAGGCGCGCAAGGAGACCTTCCGGTACTCGGGACGGTGTCGCGCGCGCGGCCTCGCCGCGGGCGCGCTCCGCCTCAGGATCCCGGACGAGGGCGCGACGGTCGTGAACGACCTGATCCACGGCCCGGTGACGTTCGACCACAGCCAGCTCGACGACTGGATCCTCGTCCGCACCGAGGGGACGCCCACGTACAACTTCTGCGTGGTCGTCGACGACGTGACGATGCGGATCACCCACGTGATCCGCGGGAACGACCACCTGCCGAACACGCCGAAGCAGATCCTCTGCTACGAAGCCCTCGGTTACCCCATCCCCGAGATGGCGCACGTCTCGATGATTCTGGGACCGGACCGGAGCCGGCTCTCGAAGCGCCACGGCGCGACCTCCGTCCAGTCGTTCCGTGACGCGGGAATTCCCGCCGAGGCGATGGTCAACTACCTGGCCCGCCTGGGCTGGTCCCACGGCGACCAGGAGATCTTCACGCGGGAGGAGCTGATCGAGCTCTTCGACATCAAGGACGTCGCCTCCTCCGGCGCCGTCTTCGACCACGCGAAGCTCGAGTGGCTCTCGCACCAGTGCATCAAGCGGATGGACGCGGAGGAGCTCGCCGCGTCGGTGGCGCCGTTCTTCCCGGCGGTCGGACTCGCCGCGCCCCGCGACCGTGCGTACGTCGCGCGCGTGCTGCCGACGCTCAAGGAGCGCGGAAAGACGTTCCGCGAACTGCTCGAGGTCGGCCGCTTCTACTTCGAGCGCCCGCGTGACTACGCGCGCGAGGCGGCGGACACGTACTTCACCGAGGCGGGTGCGGGGCGGCTCGCGGCGATCGTCGCCCGACTCGAGACGCTGCCGAGCTTCACCCCCGACGCGCTCGAGCGCCTGTACCGCGACCTGGGCGCGGAGCTTGGGCTCAAGCTCGTCGACCTGGCCCAGCTCACCCGCCTGGCGCTCACCGGGGGCACGGCGTCGCCGCCCCTCTTCGAGGTCCTCGCCCTGCTGGGGCGCGAGGAGGCGCTCGCGCGCCTTCGCGCGGCCCAGGACTGGATCGCCGCGCGGAGGCGTCGATGAGGCTCCTGCTGGTGCGCCACGGCCAGTCGGAGTGGAATCGGGTGCGGCGCTTCCAGGGCGCCAACGACGTCGGGCTCTCCGACACCGGGCGCGCCCAGGCCGAGGCGCTGGGGCGCGCGGTTCGGCGCGGCTATCGCGTGGTCGCGGCGTACGTGAGCCCGATGCGCCGCGCGCTGGAGACGGCCGAGATCGCGCTCGCGGGGACCACGATCCCACGGACACCGCTGCCGGACCTCCGCGAGCTCTCACTCGGGGAGTGGGAGGGACGCACGGTGGACGAGGTCCGCGCCCTCGACGGGGACCCGTACCACGCGTGGGTCCGCGCGCCGCTCGATTGCCCGCCGCCCGGCGGCGAGGCGCTCCCGGAGGTCTCGACCCGGGTGGGGCGCGCCATCGAGCGGATCGGCGCCAGCCATCGGAACGGCGACGACGTGCTGGTCGTCGCCCACGGCGGCGTGATCAGCGTCTACCTCTGCCACCTGCTGGGCGTCTCGTTCAACGCGCTCTGGCGGCTCCGCATCGACAACGGCTCGCTGTCGATCGCGGAGCCCCCGCGGCTCGTGTGCGTCAACGACACCGCCCATCTCCCGCCGGTCCCGCGCTCCATGTGGTTCGAGACGTCGGGGGTGGGGGACGCCCCACGCTCAGGGCAGCCCACGTCGCTCGGCGCGCCCCCCGCCCCCGACGGAGGTCGTGCGTCATGATGGTGTTGCTCGCGCTGTTTGGCGGGATGGCGCTCCTGCTCTACGGCATCCGCCTGAGCGGGGAGGCACTCCAGCGGGCGTTCGGCGGACGGTTACGGAGCCTGTTGACCGGGCTCTCGCGCAACCGGGTCCTCGCCGTCGCCTCGGGCGCGGCCATCACCGCGATCATCCAATCCTCCGCGGCCACGACGCTCATGCTGATCGGCTTCGTCGCCGCGGGCCTCATGACGTTCCGCCAGACGCTCGGCGTGATCCTGGGCGCCGACATCGGCACGACGTTCACGGTGCAGCTCATCGCCTTCCGCGTCACCGACTACTCGCCGCTGCTCGTCGGCCTCGGCTTCACGACGACGTTCGTCGCCCGGCGGCGGGTGCTGAAGGACGTCGGGCAGGCCCTCCTCGGGCTCGGCCTCCTGTTCCTCGGGCTCAAGCTGATCCTCGACAACGCCGGAACGCTCAAGGCGAGCCCCCTCGCGGTCGACCTCCTCGACGCGATCGCGGGCAACCCCGTGCTCGGCGTCCTCGTCGGCGCGGCGTTCAGCGCGCTGGTGACGTCGTCGGCCGCGACCCTCGGACTCGCGCTCGCCTTCGCCCACCAGGGGCTGCTGAGCCTCCTCGGGGCCGTCGCGGTCGTGCTCGGCGCGAACATCGGCACCTGCGTCACCGCGCTCACGGCGTCGATCGGCGCGGGCGCCGAGGCCAAGCGCGTGGCCGTCGCCCACATCGCCTTCAAGCTCCTCGGGGTCGCGCTCGTCTTCCCGTTCCTCGGCCCCTTCACCACCGTGGTGGCGAGCACCGCCGCCGAGCCCGCGCGCCAGATCGCGAACGCCCACACGCTCTTCAACATCGGCATCAGCCTCGTGTTCCTGCCCTTCACCCCGTGGGCGTCGCGCGCGATCGAATCGCTCGTGCCGGACGCCCAGGAGGGCGACAGCCCGTTCCGCGCTCGCTACCTGGACGAGCGGGCCCTCGAGCAGCCGGCCCTGGCCTTCGGCCAGGCGACCCGCGAGGCGCTCCGGATGGCGGACGTGGTGCAGGCGATGCTCCGCGACGTGTCGGTGGTGTTCGCGAGCGACAACGCGGAGCTCCTCGAGGACGTGTCGCGGCGCGACGACCAGGTCGACTTCCTCGAGCGCGAGATCAAGCTCTTCCTCACCCGCCTCGGTCGCGCGGCGATGGGCCCGGACCTCTCGCGCAAGGAGATCGCGCTGATCTCCTTCATCGGCAACCTCGAGAACATCGGTGACATCATCGACAAGAACCTGATGGAGCTCGCCCGGAAGAAGCTCTACCAGGGACGGCGGTTCTCCGACGCGGGCTGGGCGGAGATCCAGGAGTTCCACGGATTGGTCGGAAAGAACCTCGAGCGGGCCATCGCCGCCTTCGCCGCCAACGACCGCGGCCTGGCGCAGGAAGTCCTCGACCAGCGCCCCGTGGTCCGGCACCGCGAGCGGGATCTGCGCGAGTCCCACCTCGGACGGCTGCGCGCCGGCCTCGCCGAGTCCATCGAGACGTCGGAGATCCACCTGGATGTCCTGACGAACCTGAAACGCGTCAGCTCGCACGTCTCGGCGCTTGCGATCTCGATCCTTGAGGAGGTCTGAGATGAAAAAGATCGAGGCCATCATCAAGCCGTTCAAGCTGGACGACGTGAAGGAGGCGCTGACGGAGCTCGGCGTCGTCGGCATGACCGTGACCGAGGTGCGCGGCTTCGGCCGGCAGAAGGGCCACACCGAGCTCTACCGTGGCTCCGAATACACCGTGGACTTTCTCCCGAAGGTGAAGATCGAGGTCGTCGTCGCCGACAGCCTGGTGGACAAGGTCGTCGCGACCATCGTCGGCGCCGCAAAGACGGGCTCCATCGGCGACGGGAAGGTGTTCGTGCTCCCGATCAACGAGTCGATCCGCATCCGGACCGGAGAGACGGGCGAGTCGGCCGTCTGAACCCCACCGAGCGGGACTTCCGCCGGCTCGGATTCGCCGATCCGGCCGCCGCGCTGGCGAATTTCGACGGCCTCACGCCGACCCCGCGGGACGCGGAGCTGCTGGCGCCGACCGTCCCGCGGCTCCTCGCCGCCCTCGAGGCCGCGCCCGATCCCGACATGGCGCTCAACAACCTGGAGCGCCATGCGGCCGTCGTCGACCGGTCCGTCCTCTACGCGACGCTCGCCCAGCACCCCGGCGCGCTGCCCCTGCTCGTGCGCGTCCTCGGCTCGAGCCAGTTCCTCGCCGACGCGCTCCGCCGCCGGCCGCAGTCACTCGCCTGGCTCCTCGAGCCGCGCACGATGCGGGTCTGGCTGCCGGAGGACCTCGCGGCAGAGCTCGCCCAGGCCCTCGCCCCCTTCGAGACGCGCGAGGCGCGGATGCGAGGGCTGCGCCGCGTGAAGTACCGCCACCTGCTACGCATCGGCGCGCGAGACCTTCTGGGTGACGCCGACCTCGCCGTGACGACCGCGGAGCTGGCGCACCTCGCCGACGCGTGCCTCGCCGAAGCGCTCGCCTTCGCCGAGGCCGCGGCGCGCGTCGCGTACGGCGCGCCGCGCGACGCGACCGGGGCGGAGACCGGCGTGGCGGTCGTCGCGATGGGGAAGCTCGGCGGCGAGGAGCTCAACTACTCGTCCGACATCGACCTCATGTTCGCCTACGGCGCCGACGGCGAGACGACGGGCGGCCGCCACGGCCGCGTCCCCAACGGCGAGTACTTCGCGCGCGTCTGCCGGGGGGTCGTGGCGTTCCTCGAGGAGGTCACGGACGAGGGCTACGCGTTCCGCGTCGACCTGCGCCTCCGGCCCGAGGGGCGGATGGGCGCCGTCGTCCTGTCGCTCGACCGGTACCGCGACTATTACCGGGACCGCGCCGAGCTCTGGGAGCGCCAGGCGCTCATCAAGGCGCGCGTCGCGGCCGGCGACCTCCGCGTGGGGGCGCGCTTCATGGAGCTGGCGCGCGAGGCCGTCTACCGGCCGGGCCTCGACGCTCGGATCGTCCCGGCGATCCGCGCGATGAAGGGGCAGATCGACCGGACGCTCGTCGAGGCGGGCCGCACGGCGACCAACGTCAAGCTCGGGCGCGGCGGGATCCGTGAGGTCGAGTTCCTCGTCCAGGCGCTCCAGCTCCTCTACGGCGGCGAGGACGCGTGGCTGCGTGAGCGCAACACGCTGAAGGCGACCTTCCGACTGACCGAGCGCGGGTACCTGGTCCCCGACCTCGGTCGGATGCTCTCGGAGGCGTACGTGCACTTGCGGACCGTGGAGCACCGGCTGCAGATCCTCCACGAGTTCCAGACCCACACGCTGCCGGCGTCGCCGCTCGAGCTCGGGCGGCTCGCCCGGCGTGTCGGCTTCGTCGGGCCGCCGGCCTCCGCGGCGCGCGCGTTCCGGGCGCGACACCGCCAGATCACCGCCGCCGTGCACCGCGCCTTCCGCGCGTTCTTTGGAGCGGGTGGAGCGAGGCCGGGGCGCGCCCGGGGCGGCCCGCAAAAGGCACGGCGTGGCGCGGTTCGGCGGCCCAGCGTCATGGCGCTCCGCGCCACGGGGTTCGCCGACCCCGAGCGCGCGCGCCACAACCTCGAGCGCATCCTCGAGGGGCGCCCGCTCGTGCCGTACGCGGGCCAGCTCCGCGCGGCGCTCGAGCGCCTCTACCCGATGCTCCTCGACGCCCTCTGGAAGAGCGCCGACCCCGACGAGGCGCTCAACCAGTTCGAGCGCTTCCTGTCGGCCGCCGGCCCGCGCGCTGGGCTCGTCGAGCTGCTCGCGGACCGCCCCGAGCTTCTCACCGGGCTCGTCCGTGTGTGTGCGGGTGGCGACCTCCTGACGCAGCTCCTCATCGCCCAGCCCGAGCTCCTCGCCTCGCTCGCGGCGCCCGAGCGGCTCCTCCGGGGCAAGGCGAGGCCGGCGTACCGCGCCGCGTTGGCCCAGGTCTTCGCCCCGGGGCTCGGACCCGGGGAACGGCGGGACCGGCTGCGCCGTGTCAAGCAGGCGGAGGAGCTGACGATCGTGTGGCGGTACCTCTCCGGCCTGACGACGATCGAGGCCTACGCGCGCGAGATGACGGCGCTCGCCGAAGCGGTGCTGGCGGCGGGCTGGCTCCTGACGCTCGAGCCGCTCGTCGCGCGCCACGGCGTGCCAAGAGACGCCGAGGGGCGGTTCATCCCCGCCGTCGTCGTGGGGCTCGGCAAGCTCGGCGGTCGCGAGCTTTGCACGGGCTCGGACCTCGACATCTTCGTCGTGACGGGGGACGAGGGACGGACGGACGGCGGCGATCCGATCGACGCCTCGTGGTTCTACAGCCTCGCGGCGGAGCGCGCGGCGAGCGCGCTCGGCGACATCACCGCCGCGGGCGTCGCGTTCCCCGTGGACCTCCGGCTCCGGCCCGGCAGCAAGGGGAGCGGCTTCGCGTCGAGCGTCGCCGCCCTCGAGCGCTACTATGCGGAGTACGGGGACCTCTGGGAGCGCCAGACGCTGACGCGCGCGCGGCTCGTCCTGGGGGACCCCGGGCTCGCGCGGCGCGTGCGCGCCGCCCTCCGCCGGGTCGTGTACGGGACACCGCTGCCGCGCGCGCAGCTGAAGGAGATCGCCGAGGTGCGCAAGCGCATGGAGGTCGAGCTCGGCCGGGAGACGCGCGGTCGCTCGAACGTCAAGTACGGGCGGGGCGGGCTCGTAGACGTCGAGTTCCTCACGCAGGCGCTCCAGCTCGTCCACGGCGGGGACCGCGTCGAGGCGCGCGCCCCGGCCACCGCCGCCGCGCTTCGCGGGCTCGCCCGAGCCGGCGCCCTCCCGCCGGCGCGCGCCGCCGAGCTCGCCGACCACCACCGGTTCCTCCGCCGCGTCTCGGCCGCGTTGCGCTTGCTCGGCGCGCGGCCGAGCGACACGCTCGAGCTGGCCGGGCCGATGCCCGCGCGCGTCGCGAGCGCGCTCGGCTTCCCGTCGCGCCAGGCGTTCCTCGACGCCTACGGCGCGTGCAGGGAAGCGGTCCGGGCGGCGTACCTCGAGTCCATGGCGTGAGGAGTCGAGGCCGGTTGCCCGAACGCGGCAGCGTGCTCGGGATCGACGTCGGCTACAGCACGCGCCGGAAGACGACCGGGTTCTGCGGGCTCGCGTGGGACGCTCGCGCGGTCCGCTGGACGTGCCACAACGCGGGCCGCGACGAGCCCGACCGTCGCGACGTGCTCCGACGCGTGCTGCCCGACCGCGAGGTCGAGCTCAGCGCCGTGGCGATCGACGGGCCGCTCCTTCCCCGGCTCGACCCGACGCCGCGCTATCGCTGCGCCGAGAGCCTGCTGAGTCGCGGCGCGTTCGCGCGCCGCGGAAAGCCGGGCCCGACGAACGGGGGAAGCGGCCGGGACCTGCATGCCCACGCGACACGGCTCGCCAACTTTGTCTTGCGCGAGTGCCGCGTCAGGCCCGCGGCGCACGTGCCCGCGATCCACGCGCGGGCGATCGTCGAGGCGTTCCCGAATCTCTTCCTGGGCGTGCTCTGCGACGAGGCGGATTATCCGCGAGCGGCCCGGCGGCGACGGAAGTGGACCGACACGCTTTACAATTGGCCTCCAGGCGACCCCGTGATCCCGCGAAAGCTCCGGAGGCTCGTCGAATCGCTCGCCCCCCGGCGTGCGATCGACGGGGAGTTCTGCCTCGACGACCACGAGGAGGTCGCGAGCTTCGTGTGCGCGCTGACCGCGCTCTCGGTCGTGGCGAATCGGTTCGTCGCGGTGGGGTGCGACCGCGACGGCTGTATCGTGCTCTCCCTCCGCGAGCTGTGGGGGCGCGGAGCGCCCTCCTCCGTGCCATGGGCGGAGCGCGAGCTCCGGGCCAATCTCGCGCGCGTCGCCGTCGACTTTCCACACTGCGAGCCCGCGGTCTACGAGGACGGCGACCGGTGGAGCCTGGCGTGAAGACGCTCTACGTGGTCGACGGTCACTCGCAGCTCTTCCGCGCCTACCACGCGGTCGGCTACCTCTCGACCTCCAAGGGGATCCCGACGCAGGCGGTGCTGATCCTCAGCACGATGCTCTGGAAGCTCTGCCGCGAGGAGCAGCCCGACTACCTCGCGGTCGCCTGGGACCCCCCCGGGCCCACGTTCAGGGACGCGCTCTCCGCCGAGTACAAGGCGACCCGTGCGGCGATGCCCGACGACCTCGTTCGGCAGCTCCCCTACGTCCAGCGCCTGTTCGAGGCGCTCCGGATCCCGGTGATCGAGGTCGCGGGCTTCGAGGCCGACGACGTCCTCGCCACCCTCGTCGCCCGCGCCCTCGCGCGGCCCGACCTCGAGGTCGTGATCGTCACCGGTGACAAGGATCTCCTCCAGCTCGTCGGCCCGCGCGTGCGCGTCCTCTCCGTCTCGGGCCGCACCGGGGAGCCCGTCCTGTACGACGAGGCGAAGGTGCGCGAGCGGTGGGGCGTCGAGCCCGGGCAAATCGCCGACGTGCTGGCGCTCATGGGTGACGCGATCGACAACATCAAGGGCGTTCACGGGGTGGGGGAGAAAACGGCCGTGAAGCTCATCGGCCAGTTCGGCTCGGTCGAGCGGCTCTACGAGAACCTGCCGCTCGTCCCCGGCAAGCTGCGCGAGACGCTCGCCACCGGGCGCAAGGACGCGTTCCTCTCACGCGAGCTGGCGACGCTCAACCGGGACGTGCCGCTCGCGTTCGACCTCGAGACCGCCCGCCGACGCGAGCCCGACTGGACGAAGCTTCGGGCCCTCTGGATGGAGCTCGAGTTCACGCGGCTCCTGAAAGACCTCCCGGCACCGGTCGCCGCCGTCAGCGGGGCGCCCGTCACCGTCCTCCCGGATCGCGCCGCGGTCGCGGCGTGGCTCGCCTCCCTCCCCGCCGGCGCGCCGCTCGCCCTCGACTGGGCGGGCAACGCCCGGCCACCGGACCCGCGCCTCGCGGGGATCGCCGTCTTCCATCCGGCCGCCGGGGCCGCGCGGGTCCCGTCGCCCGACGCCGTCGCGCTCGGCGACCGCGAAGTCCGGGTTCACGACGCGAAGCCGCTCGTCGAGGCGTGGCTCGCCCACGGGGTGGCGCTCCCGCCGATCCAGGACAGTGCGGTCGCCGCGTATCTCCTCAATCCGGCCCGCTCGGCGTACCGCCTCGAGGAGCTGTGCCTCGAAGCGTTCGGCGAGTGCCCGCCCCCGCTTCCGGCGCCGGCGGGTGCCGGGGCAGGCTCCTCAGCTCGGGACGACACTCGCTCGGAGCCCGCCCCGGCACCCGCCGTAGACGGCGCGGAGCTGGGGCGGGTGCTCGCGGAGCGGGCGAGGTGGGTCCATCGTTACTGGGAGCACGTGGTGGCGGAGCTCCGGGACAAGGAGCTCTGGAAGGTCTACGAGGAGATCGAGCGCCCGCTCGTGCCGGTGCTCGCGCGCATGGAGCGCCACGGCATCCGCGTCGATCCCGCGCGGCTCGAGGCGTTCGCGAAGGAGCTCGAGCGGAGCCTCGACAACCTGACGCGGGAGATCTGGCAGCTCGCCGGCGAGGAGTTCACGATCGCGTCGCCGAAGCAGCTCGCGCACATCCTCTTCGAGAAGCTCGGGCTGCCCGCGCTCCGCCGCACGAAGACGGGCTACTCGACCGACGCCGACGTCCTCACCGAGCTCGCGCTCGGCCACCCGCTGCCCGCGAAGATCCTCGAGCATCGGACGCTGGCCAAGCTCAAGGGGACCTACGCCGACACCCTGCCGGCCCTCGTCGACCCGCGCACCGGGCGCATCCACACGACGTTCAACCAGCTCGTGGCCACGACGGGGCGGCTCTCCTCGCAGGACCCGAACCTCATGAACATCCCGATCCGGACCGAGCTCGGCCGGCGGATCCGTGCCGCGTTCATCCCGGCGGCGGGCTGGCGGTTCGTCGCCGCCGACTACTCGCAGATCGAGCTGAGAATCCTCGCGCATCTGTCCGGCGATCCCGCGATCATCGAGGCCTTCCGGCGGGGCGAGGACATCCACACGCGCACGGCGTCGGAAGTGTTCAGGCTCCCCCCCGCGGAGGTCACACCGCTCCAGCGGACGATCGCCAAGAGCGCCAACTTCGCGATCCTGTACGGCGTCTCGGCCTTCGGCCTCTCGCAGGCGACGAAGATCGACCAGAAGGCGGCCCAGCGCTACATCGACGACTACTTTGCGGCCCACCCCCGCGTGCGCGCGTTCATCGACGCGACGCTCGCGTTCGGCCGCGAGCACGGCTTCGTCACCACGCTGCTGGGCCGCCGCCGGTACCTGCCCGACCTCAGGAGCGCGAACCCCATCGCGCGCAACGCGGCCGAGCGCATGGCCATGAACGCGCCGGTCCAGGGCACCGCGAGCGACATGATCAAGATCGCGATGGTGCGGATGCAGGCGGCGCTCGAGGCGCGCCGCCTGCGCGCGCGGATGCTGCTGCAGGTCCACGACGAGCTCCTCTTCGAGGCGCCGCCCGAGGAGGTCGCCGCCGTCGAGGCGCTCGCGCGGGAAATCATGGAATTGGCGCTGCCGCTCCAGATCCCCCTCGTCGTCGACGTGAAGTCGGGCGCGGACTGGGCGGAGGTATGACGCGGAGGTTCCTCCTCGTGGGGCTGACGGGGGGCATCGCGACCGGCAAATCCACCGTCGCCGAGGTCTTCCGGCGGCTCGGGTCCGTGATCATCGACGCCGACGTGCTCGCGCGCGAGGTGGTGGTCCCCGGCGAGCCCGCGTACGACGAGATCGTCGCGACGTTCGGGCGCGGGATCCTCCGGCCCGACGGGCTGCTCGACCGCCAGAAGCTCGGCGCGATCGTCTTCGCCGCTCCCGACGCGAAGAAGCGCCTCGAGGCGATCACCCACCCGCGGATCCGGGAGCGGTTTGCGCGGACGCTCGCCGAGCTCGAGGCGCGCGACTTCGCCGGCCTCGTGATCTTCGACGCCCCCGTGATGATCGAGAGCGGGAACTCCACGGCCATGGATCGCCTCGTCGTGGTCGTCACGGACGCGGCGACGCAGGCCCAGCGCCTCACGGCGCGCGACGCGCTGGGCGCCGCGGCGGCGGAGCAGCGGATGCGGAGCCAGATGCCCGTCGCGGAGAAGGCGAAGCTGGCGGACTACGTCATCGACAACTCGGGCGACCGCGAGACGACGATCGCCGAGGCGCGCCGAGTGTACGCGGCCCTCCAGGCCGACCTCAAGGCGCGGGGGCGTGCACGCGACTAGGCGGCGCGCGCTCGGCCAGCACTTCCTCCGCGACGCCGGGGTCGCCCGCGCGATCGTCGACCTCGTCGCGCCCGCGCGGGGGGACCTCGTCGTCGAGATTGGCCCCGGCGAGGGCGCGCTCACGGGCGAGCTCGCGGGCCGCGCCGGCCGCGTCGTCGCCCTCGAGATCGATCGCGGGCTCGTCGCGCGGCTGCGCGCCCGCGTTCCGTCGGTCGAGGTGGTCGAGACCGACGCGCGCGCGTGGGACTACGGCGCGCTCGCGCGTCCCCCCGGCGGGCGCGCGCTCGTCGTCGGGAATCTGCCGTACAGCGTCGGGAAGCCGATCCTGGCGGCGCTGATCGCCGCCCGGACCGCCATCGACGAGATGGCCCTCATGCTCCAGCGCGAGGTTGCCGAGCGCGTGGCGGCGCCGCCGGGCAGCAAGACGTACGGCAGCCTCTCGGTCCTCACCCAGCTCTATTGCGACGTGCGCGTCGCGCTCCGCGTCCCGCCGGGCGCGTTCCGCCCGCCGCCCGAGGTGGAGTCGGCGGTCCTGCACCTGCGCGTCCGCCCCGGGCCGTGCGTTCCCCTGGCGGACGAGCGCCGCTTTCACGCGGTCGTCCGCGCCGCGTTCGCGCAGCGGCGCAAGACGCTCGCGAACGCGCTGGCCGCCGGCCTGGGCCTGCCGCTTGAGGTGGTCCGGAAGGCGACCACAACGGCTGGGGTCGACCCCGGCCGGCGGGCGGAAACCCTCACAATTCTTGAGTTTGCAGGGCTCGCGCGCCGGCTATGATGAGGCCCATGGAGAATCGTAGCGCCGTCGTGGCGGCGCTCCTCGCCGCAAGCCTGACCTCCCTCGCGGCGTCGGCGCGCCTCTACCTCTGGCCGGACGCGCCGGGCCCGGTGCTGCTGTCGCCGCCCCCGCCGCTCGCGATCCCGCCCACGGCCCCGGCCGCGACCCGCAGCGTCGAGATCAGGCCCGGCGACAACTTCGCGGGCGCGCTCATGAGCGCGGGCCTCCGCGCGCGCATGGCCGCCGAGCTCGCGACCCTCTTCGCGAAGAACGGCGCGGAGCTCCGGAAGCTCCGGCCCGGCAGCAGGCTCGAGGTCACGTGGAACTTCCGCCGCGAGCCGATCGAGGTCCGCTACGCCCCGAGCCCCTGGGTGCGCTTCGCGGCCGCACGCGAGGATGGAAGCTGGGGGATCACGCGTGCGGAGACCGAGCCCGACGTGCGCGTCGCGGCGGTGCACGGCGAGGTGAAGAGCTCGCTCTTCGAGGCGATCGACGACGTGGGTGAGTCCCCACAGCTCGTGATGGCGCTGGTCAACATCTTCGAGTGGGACTTCGACTTCACCGCCGACACCCGGACGGGGGACCGCTTCCGTCTCCTGGTCGAGAAGCGCTACGCGGGCGACCGCTTCGTGAACTACGGCCGGATCCGCGTCGCTCAGTACGTGAGCAACGGTCGCGTCATCTCGGGCGTCGGGTTCGAGGCGGGCGGCGAGGGCCGCTACAGTTTCTACGACCCCGAGGGGCGCTCGCTCAAGAAGAGCTTTCTCAAGTCGCCCCTCGAGTTCTCGCGCATCACGTCGAGGTTCACGTACGCGCGCCCCCACCCGATTCTGGGCGGCACGCTGCCCCACCTCGCCGTTGACTACGCCGCGCCGCCGGGCACGCCGGTCCGGGCGGTCGCCGACGGGACCGTGTCCCACGCCGGATGGGACGGCGGCTACGGCCTCGCGGTGCGGGTCCGCCACCGCTCGGGGTACCAGACCCTCTACGCCCATCTCTCCCGGTTCGGCCACGACGTCCGTGCGGGGACGCGGGTGAACCAGCGGCAAGTGATCGGCTACGTGGGCTCGACCGGGTTGAGCACCGGGCCGCATCTCCACTACGAGGTGATCAAGGGCGGCCGACGCGTCAATCCGCTCGGTGAGAAGTTCATCCCTGGCGACCCCATCCCGCGCGCCGAGCGGACGGAGTTCGAACGCTACACCCGCGCCCTCCTCGAGCGCCTGGAGGCCGAGGCCGCGTTCTAGAGCCTCGGAGGGGGGCGTCGACGCCCCGAGGAAGTTCCGGCCCGCTCACCCCGGTGCTACCATAGAGCCGCTCGACCGAAAGGAGTCTCCGTGGAGCCTCTGAGCGAGCCGACCGTCCGGCTGATCCCCCTGGGCGGGCTCGGCGAGATCGGCCTCAACATGATGCTCGTCGAGTCCGGCGACGATCTCATCGCGGTCGACTGCGGGCTCATGTTCCCCGACGCCGACGAATTGCCCGGCATCGACCGCGTGATCCCCGACTTCGCCTACGCGCTCGCCAAGCGGGACGGCTTCCGCGCCGTCTTCCTGACCCACGGCCACGAGGACCATATCGGCGCGCTGCCCTACCTGCTCGGGCAGGCGCGCGTACCCGTCTTCGGCACGCCGCTGACGCTCGCGCTGGTCGCCGAGCGGCTCCGCGAGCACGGGCTCGACGAGGGTGCCGATCTTCGGGCGATCCGGCCGCGCGACCGCATCGAGATCGGCCCGTTCATCGTCGAGCCGATCCGTGTCACGCACTCGATCGCGGACGGCGTCGGCCTCGCGATCGGGACGCCGGTCGGCACGCTCGTGCACACGGGCGACTTCAAGCTCGATCCGAGCCCGCTCGACGGCGAGACGCCCGACTACCGGCGGTTCGCCGAGCTCGGCGCCGAGGGCGTGCTCGTGCTCTGCTCCGACTCCACGAACGTCGACCGGCCCGGCCACACGCGCTCGGAGGTGGAGGTCGGGCGGGCGCTCGCGGAGCGGTTCGCGCGCGCGCCCGGGCGCATCATCGTCGCGACCTTCGCGTCGCACATCCACCGGATCCAGCAGGTCCTCACGCTCGCCGCGACCCAGGGGCGGCGGGTCGCGCTCCTCGGCATGAGCATGCAGAAGAACGTCGCGATCGCCGCCGAGCTCGGCTACCTCGGGGTCCCGGCCGACCTCCTGGTGCCGCTCGAGGAGCTCGCCTCGCTCGAGCCCGCGCGCCAGGTGATCCTCTCGACGGGAAGCCAGGGCGAGCCCAACTCGGCGCTCGCGCTCATGGCCGCGGCCGAGCACAAGTACGTGCAGGTGCAGCCCGGCGACCTCGTGATCATCTCGGCGCGCGTGATCCCGGGCAACGAGCGGACGATCGGCCGCGTGGTCAACGCCCTGTATCGCCTGGGCGCCGAGGTCCTCTACGAGGACAACGCGTTCGTCCACGTCTCCGGCCACGCGAGCCAAGAGGACCTGAAGCTGATGCTGAACCTCACGCGTCCGCGCTACTTCATCCCGGTGCACGGCGAGTACCGACACCTGCTCGGCCACGCGCGGCTCGCCGAGTCGGTCGGCCTCGAGCCGGACCAGATCCTCCTGATCGAGGACGGGACCGGCGTGGAGGTGACGAAGACGACCGCGCGCGTCGTCGGCGGCTTCCCGGCCGGCCGCGTCCTCGTCGACGGCAAGTCCGTCGGCGAGATCGGCGCCGTCGTGCTCCGCGACCGCCAGCTCCTCGCCGAGGACGGCCTGATCGCGGTCTCGGTCGCCGTGAACCGCGCGGGCGCCGTCGTCGCCGGGCCCGCGATCGCCTCGCGCGGCTTCGTGTACGTCAAGGAGAACGAGGCGCTGCTCGAGGAGCTCCGGGCCGTGGTCCTGGCGGCGGTCGCCGAGGGAGACACCGAGGGCGCGTTCGACCGCGAGACCGTCGGGGCGCGCGTGCGCACGGCGGTCCGGCACTTCGTCAACCAGCGGTTTCGTCGCAAGCCCGTGGTGCTCCCGATCATCCTGGAGGTCTGATGGCGACCCTCGCCTCGAGCGGCGACCGACCCCCGCGGAGGAGCCGCCCCCGGACCGACCGCTGGCTCAGCGAGGTCAAGGGGATCCTGGCACTCGCGATCGCCGGGTTCGGTCTGATCGCGCTGGCGACGTTCGATCCCTCGCGACCGCCCGCCGGGCAGCAGAGCCCGGTGGGTCCCGTCGGCGTGTGGCTCGGCTGGGCCGCCTTCCAGTCCTTCGGGTACGCGGGCTTTCTCTTCCCGCTCCTGCTCGGGGCCTGGGGAGCCTCGGCGTTCGTGCGGCCGCCCGTGACGCGCGGTGTCCTGCCGTTCACCGGGCTCGCCGTGCTCCTCGTGAGCGCGGCGGGGCTCGTCGCGCAGGCGTCGAGCGCCTTGTCCCACGGCGCCGCGGAGCGCAACGCGACGATCGCCGGCGGCCTCGTGGGCTGGGCGGTCAGCACCGCCCTCCGCACGGGCGTCGGCAACCTCGGCGCGTGGCTCGTCCTCCTGGTCGCGCTGCCCGTGGGGGTGCTCTTCGTCACCCGCATCTCCTACGCCGCGGTCGTGCGCGTGACCTCGGGGCGGCTCGCCGAGCTGCGACGCGCACCCGTGGCCGCGCGCACGGCGGCGCCGGCGCGAATGGCCGGTGTCTCGGCGGCCGCGACGGTCGCCGAGGCGCTGCCCGAGGTCGTGGCGCCGCCCGTCGTCGTCGAGCCCAGGTCCCCGCGCGGGCGCCTGGCCGAGCAGGGGCTCGCGTGGCAGGAGACCTTCGACTTCGGCACGGGCGGAGCCGAGTCGTTCCAGCTCCCCCCGGTCGGACTCCTCCAGGCGCCCCCGGCCACCGAGCTCCGGCGCACCCGGGAGGAGCTCCAGGAGAATGCCGAGACGCTCCGGCGGAAGCTCCAGGACTTCGAGGTGGAAGGGCGCATCGTCCAGGTGAGCCCCGGCCCCATCATCACGTCGTACGAGTTCGAGCCCGCTCCGGGCATCAAAGTGAGCCAGGTCGTCAACCTGGCGGATGACCTGGGGCTCGCGCTCAAGTCGGCCTCGGTGCGGATCGTCGGGCCGATCCCCGGCCGCGGCACCGTGGCCATCGAGGTCCCGAACGGGGAGGCCGCCACCGTCTACCTCCGCGAGATCTTCGTCTCCGCGGAGTTCGCCGAGTCGAAGGGACGGCTGCCGCTGGCGCTCGGCAAGGACGTGACCGGCCTGCCCGTCGTCGCCGACCTCACGGCGATGCCGCACCTGCTCGTGGCCGGCGCGACGGGGAGCGGCAAGTCGGTCGGGCTCAACGCGATGATCTGCTCGATCCTCTACAAGGCGACGCCGGCCGACGTGCGCTTCCTCCTGATCGACCCCAAGCGGCTCGAGCTCTCGGTCTACGAGGGCATCCCGCACCTCCTGGCGCCCGTCGTGACGGACGCGAAGGAGGCGGCGGCGCGGCTCCGCTGGATCGTCGGGAAGATGGACGAGCGCTACAAGCTGCTCCAGGCCCGCCAGGTCCGCTCGATCGAGGGCTACAACAAGGCGGTCCCCGCCGAGGAGCGGCTGCCGTGCTGGATCGTCGTCGTCGACGAGCTCGCCGACCTCATGATGGCCTCCGCGGGCGAGGTGCAGACCTCGGTCGTGAGGCTCGCGCAGATCGCCCGCGCCGTCGGCATCCACCTGATCATCGCGACCCAGCGGCCGTCCGTGGACGTCGTCACGGGGCTCATCAAGGCGAACTTCCCGACGCGGATCGCCTTCCAGGTCGCGTCCAAGGTGGATTCGCGGACCGTGCTGGACGGAAACGGAGCCGAACAACTCCTGGGACGCGGGGACATGATTTTCGTCCCGCCGGGGACGAACAGGCAGATGCGCGTACACGGCGCGTGGGTGGCCGACGAGGAGGTCCGGGCGATCTGCGACTTCCTCAAGACGCAAGGCACCGCGGTCTACGAGGAGGTCGTGTTGCCGACCGAGGAGGAGACGGCGGAGGGGGAGTCGGCCGAGCGCGACGACCTCTACTGGGACGCCGTGCACCTCGTCGTGGGCCAGCGCCAGGCGTCGATCTCGTTTCTGCAGCGCCGCATGCGGCTGGGCTACCCGAAGGCCGCCCGCTTCATCGACATGATGGAGCAGGATCGGATCATCGGTCCCGGCGACGGCGCGAAGCCCCGCGAAATCCTGGTCGGCCCCGAGTATCTCGCCAAGCGCGGGAAGTGACCGGCGCGCGTCGTCCACACGGACCGTGTCCTACTGGATCGGGCAGAGTTACCAGTAGCGCCTGCGGCACTGCCAGCACCAGAGGGTCAGGATCTCAAAGGCTGGAACCGCATGGAGTGGCTCAGCTGTAGGACGGTGAAATACCCTGCACCAGAAGGACCGTCTCATGGCTTGGTGCCCTGATTGTCGAGCGTCTTGGAGCCCTGCTGGATCGCCTGTTCCAACTGCGGGCTCTTGACGTCGATCGCGCCGCCGACGTGGACATTGCCCGCGGCCTTGATCAAGCCCTGGCCCAAGATCCAGGCCGCCAGGCTCGGCCCGATGACATAGCTCGCCGACTGTGCGAGGTCAAGCGGCACCGAGATCGCGGGCTTGCCCCCGGCGCCGGCCATGCCGATCACCTTGGCGTCCTTGTCCCAGCAGACGCCCGAGATCAGAGTCGAAAGCCCGGAGGCTCGGATCTCGGTCACCTGGCAATGGTTCGGTTTCGGGTCGAGGGCGAATTGGACCTGGGTCACTTTGATGCCGCAGCCAGCGATCGCACACGCGACCAGGAGAAGGCTCAGCGCGCGCCGTGTCGCCAGCAGGGGACCCTGCCGGCCACGAGCACGATGCCCCCCACCGGATCGTCGAGCCCCCCGCGGCGTTCCCATCCTCATGCTCCGCGCCACCGCGGGTTAGCCACGCGATCAGAACCGGGGATGAGGACGACTTGAGGCCCGCGGCCGTCCGGGTTCCACTGCGAGGGGCCCTTCGGCTCGCCCTGAGACCCGGTGTTACCGTCGACGCTCAGAATTCGCGCTGCCATCTGAGCTAACGGTGCGCTGGCGCGTGACAGGAGAAAGCCGGTAACTACCTAGATTGAACGGAGTGAAATCCTAGGGGATTCCGGAAACTACCCGTGGGACGCGTTGCAGTCAAAAATTCAAAGGGGTTCGATACCAGCTGAGCCGCCGCCGGAGCCTGCTGAGCTAAAGCTCGGGACGGGCCGTCGCTGTTGCTCAGGGTCGACCAGGCGATCGAGTGAGATCAGTTGCCTCGTACAGGAGTGGCCAAACGCGGAAAGTGACCCGGGCGTGCGCCCGGCGCGTCGTTTTGGCGCTCGCGGTTCTCGCGGGGTTCGGAACCGAGTTGGCCGTCGCGCAGGAGGCGAAGGACGTCCTCCGCCCCTGCGCGCCCGCGGATCTCGTCGGGACCTGGGAGGTCATCCGCTTCGCCGTGGTGGCCCCGGCGCGCGTGGACCGGAGCGATCCGTACTTCTACCCGTACCAGCGCTACGTCTTCTCCGCGAACGCCACGATGCGCCACCTGACGTCGAAGACGCGGATCACGCCCGCGCTCCACCGCGCCCTGCTCTCCCGGGCGGTGCCGACCGCGTGGTCCGTGGACGGCACCGGGCGTCTCGTCGTGGAGCGCCAGGGGGAGGTCGGCCCCGAGGCGGCGGCGTGCGAGGTGCTCACGCGGGAGGTGATCGATCCGCGGAGCGGCGTGGCGTCACCGCCCGGCGACGTCCTGCTCACGCATAGGGACGACGCCAACCGGCCCATGATGCGCCACCAGCTGCGCAGGCTCGGCGGGCCCGGCGACTGACCTCTATTTAGGGCGCGCCTGTGAAGTCGCCCCCTCCGATGAGGGGGCGAGCGCCGTCGCCCGCCACGGCATCTCCTGGGCGAGACGCTCCAGCCCGATCTGCTGATAGGTGTTCCACAGGGCCGCGTGAGCCGCGGTGAGCGTGTCCCGGAGGGGCTCGTCGTCGGGTGCGGCCTCGACGCCGCGGTTGAGACAGGCGATCGCCCGGTAGATCAGCGTGCGGCGCCGCCCGGGCTCCGACTCCTGGACCGCCCGGTCCAGAAGCGTCCGCCCGAGGCGGCGCGCGATCGCGGCGCGGTCTTCCGGAAGTTGGCGCGTCCTCGGACGCTCGGGCCGCACCGACGGCGCGGCGATGGCGACGCGCGGCGTGACTCCACCGCGGGGCGGCGCGCTCTTCGGGCGAGGCGGCCGGACGAGCTTCAGGGTTCCGAGGATGAGGAGGCCCGAGGCGACCAGCGTCGTAAAGGCGAGGACGATTTCCTCCGTCGACAGCCACTCCACGGGCCCTATTTGACCGCCACGCGGTCGCCGCGCCAAGGAAATTCGTGCTAGGCGCGGATGCGGACCCGGTAGGTGAGCGTGGTGGCGCCGTCCTTCGGGACGGTGATCGTGTAGCGCAGCGTGTGGGCCTCGACTTTCTCCCCGGGGTGGCTCGAGGCGAGGATCTGCCAGTCGCCCGGAACCGGCTCGACGACCGTCACCGTCTGCTCCTCCGACTTGTGATTGCGGAGCGTGATCTCCCACTCGACCTCCCAGAGGTTCGAGGCGAGCCTCTTCCAGTCCCTCTGGGTACGGCTGCCGACGAGGTCGAAGGCGTCGCCCATCTTGATGCGCAGTCGCTCGTCCTTGGGGGTGTGGTCGATCCAGTCCTCGCCGATGAATTGCTGGCTGCCTGACCGGTCCGCCTTGTAGACGCGGATCTTCCCCTTCGGCAGCGGGACGCCGAGCCGGTGTTCCTGGCTGTTCCGGAGCTCCAGGTAGACCGCGACCTTCTGGTTCGAAATGGGCACACCGTAGGCGTTCCGATAGTAGTCCTGAGCGCCGTAGTAGATGAGCTGCTTCGTGACGGGGACCTCGTCCGACGTCAGGAGCGCGAGCTGCTTGGTCTGGTTGTCCTTGATCGTCGTCCGCCCATCGAGCGAGTAGAGGTGGTACTCGAAGAACCCCTCGGACTGGAAGTCGCGCGAAGCCTCGGCGACCGATGCCGCCTTCGCGGCGAGGTCCAGCATCCGCGCCTCACGCCGTGGGTCGCGCGCGCGGTTCACGTCCCCCGCGACGAGCTTGAGCGCCGCGTCCTTATACGTCGCGCCGCTCTGGTTGTCGATCGTGACCCAGCCCGTGAGGTCGGAGAGCGTGTCGGCGGCGTTGAGGACCATCACGTAATCCGCCTTCCACGTGATACCGCCGGTGAGATAGGACGCCTCGACCCGCTGGGGGCGGGGCGTCTGGTTGCGGAGAAGCCAGACGAGCGTCGGCTGGGCGACGAGGTTCTCCGGGAGCGCGGGCAGCACGAGGCGCCCGTACTGACCCATGTGGATCTGGCCGTTGATCTCGAAGATCGGCCCGTTGGTGGAGAGCAGGGTCGCCTCGTGGTACGTGCCGTCGCCCTGATAGAGCCGGACCTTCTTGCCGACGTACTTCTCCATGAGCTTCTGGCTCGTCAAGAGGTCGTACTCGTAGTTCTGCTCGAGGATCCGGAGGCCGGCCGGATCGGTCAGCGACTTGAGGTGGACGGTCGTCGGATCGATCCGGGCGGCGACCTCCGTGAACTGCACCTCGGTCGTCCCGGCCGGGAAGCGCGCTTCGCGCACGTCTTTCACGAGGCCGAGGTTCCCGTTGTAGATCGTCACCATCACGTCGCGCTGGTCCTCGTGCGTGACGCTCCGAGGGGTGGCCGCCCGAGCGGGGGCCTCGGTGGTGGCGAACAGCACGAGCAGCGTCAGGGCGATCGGTCGCGTCCGCATCGGTCGTTCCTCCCCTTGTGTTCGCTCGCCTCGCCCGGCGGGGGCTCGAGCTGCGGCTCGCCCTGCGTCCCGCCGGGGTCGGCGTCTGTCCGGTTAGACAGGGGAGCGCCGGGGAAGTTCCCGAGCGCGTGGGCGCGCGTTTCCGGAAGGGCGCTACTCGATAATCCGAAGCGCGACGCGGACCTGGGCGGGAAGCTCGGCGGGCTCGCGGTCCGGCGTCCACGCGCCGAGCGCCGCCAGCTCGCGCGTGAACTCGCTCCAGGCCGCGCGGGGGATCGTGAGCTCGATCACCATCGCGTCGGCCCCCGCGCTTCTGGCGACCTCCGCGCCTCCGGTCCTCGCCACGAACTCCGTGAGCCCGCGCGCGGCCGCCTCCCGGTCCGTCACGACCAGGCGGCCGGAGACGTCGGCCGCGGCCGCCGTGCGGAGCGCAGAGCGTCGCGAGGCCGCCGCGTCGGGCCTGGCGCCTTCCCTCGCTGGTTCGCGCGCCGGCGCCGCAGCTCCCACCGCGGACTCCGCCTTGCGCTCCGGCGCCGTCGCGGGCGCCGGGGCTGGCGCGGCTTTGGCGAGGTCGCGCCGTCGCGTCGCGTCGGTCGCCTCGTCGGCGAGGTCTCTGGCACGCCCCTCGCGACGCTCCCTCGTCGCGGGCTCGGACTCGGCCTTGGCCTTCTGGCCTGGCGCCCCGGTCGGGGTGGCCGGTGGCTCTTGAGAGTCCGTGACTGCGGGGCTCGGGGACTCGACACGTGCGGCTCGCTGGAGCTCGGGCGCCATCTCGAGGAGGTGGGCGACCGCTACGCCGACGAGCAGGGCCGCCGCGGCCGCGAGCGGGAGTTTCACCGACCAGGGGAGCGAGAGCGCGCGCTGGAGACGCCGGTACCAGGGCGCGGGGCGCGCGGCCGCGAGCACGCGATCGGCGAAGCCTGCCGGCGCGCGCACCGGGTTCACCGAATGCAAGAGGGCGACCGTGTTCCTCAGCAACCCGAGCTCCCGGCGGCAGTCGACGCACGTCGCCACATGGGCCTCGAGTGGGCCGCGCTCGTCAGGGCCGAGCGCCTCGTCCAGCAGAGCCGAAAGGCGCGCGCGCGCCTCGTCGCAGGTCATGGCAGGAACCGCTCCAGCTTCTCCTTGAGGTCCATCCGGGCGCGGTGGAGTCTCGACCTCACCGTGCCGAGCTCCAGGTCGAGCGCCGCCGCGATCTCCTCGTACGAGAGGCCCTCGAGGTCACGGAGCACGACCACGATCCGCCGCTCCTCTGGGAGCTCGGCGATCGCGCGGTGCAGCGTCGCCTCCAGCTCGCTTCGCTCCAGCTCGTCGACAGGGGTGGCGTCGCCGCTCGCGAGGCGCGTCAGCGCCTCGTCGCCCTCCCGCGTCACCCGCCGGTCGCTTGACGCCAGGCGATTGAGACACAGACGCGACGCGATCGCGTAGAGCCAGGTCGAGAGCTTCGCGTCCCCCCGGAACGCGGTGACGGTCCGGTACACTCGTAGGAACACCTCCTGCGCGACCTCCTCCGCCTCGGTCCGGTTGCGCAGCATCCTGAGGGCCACCGAGAAGACCCGGTGCTGGTACGCGGTCACGAGCTCGTCGAAGGCCCGCGCGTCGCCCCGCCGGAGCCGGTCCACCAGGTGGGAGTCATCACTGGTCCTCCTGTCCATCAGGTTAGACCATACCGCCCGCGCCGGGTTCCCCACCGACCTAAATTCGATCGTCGCGTGGATCGGTCCGGCCACACGTTGCGGACGTGTGCGGCGCGCAACTATGATGCCGGTATCGTGGGGGTGTGGACGGTGGACCGCGACCTGCTCACGAACGCGTACGACGCCTTCAATGCGCGCGACATCGACAGGGCGTTGGCGGCAATGCATGCCGAGGTGGACTGGCCGAACGGGATGGAAGGCGGGTACGTCCACGGCCACGGCGCCGTGCGCGACTACTGGACCCGACAGTGGCGTCTGATCGATCCCCGTGTCGAACCGCGACGCTTCGGAACCGATGAGACCGGAAGGATCGTTGTCGATGTCCATCAGGTCATCCGTGACCGGTCAGGGAATACGGTGGCGGACCAGATGGTCCAGCACGTCTATACGATACGGGACGGCTTGATCAGGCACATGGAGATCAGAAAATGAACGGAGTGCCGATGCATCCGGTGGTGACCTTTCTCCTCCTCTGTGTGACCGCGGTCGCCGAGATCGTTGGCTGCTACCTGCCGTATCTTTGGCTCAAGGATCGAGCGCCACTCGTGGTTCTTCTTCCGTCTGCGGCGAGTCTCGCCCTCTTCGTCTGGTTGCTTTCGCTTCATCCGGTCGCGGCGGGTCGGACCTATGCGGCGTATGGCGGGGTCTACGTTGCGACCGCCCTGTTGTGGCTCCGGCTCGCGGATGGCGTGCGTCCCGATACGTGGGACATTGCGGGTTCGGCGTTGGCGGTCGCAGGGATGTTTGTCATCCTGTTTGGTCCTCGCCATGCGTGAGTAACGCGGCGGCGCGTGGTCGGCATGGCGTCCTGGGCCGTAGGCAGGCGCGCCCGTGTCAGCGTGCGATTCCGATCTCGCGCAGGTAGCGCAGGACACCGGGGTGGACGAGGTCCCCGCGCGGAGCGGCAGCGATCGTATTCGTCGCCGTCGTCTCGCGCGCCTGAGGCAGGCGCCTGGCCAGGGCCTCCGCGCCGCGGTGGAGCGCGCGAGCCAGGCGATACGCGACGTCGTCGGCGAGGGTGGGACGCGCCATGATGAAGCTCCACGAGCCGACCGACGCGAGGGGAGCGTCGAGCCCCGGGTACGCGCCGGCGGGGACGCTCATCGGCTTGAGAAACGCGTGTGTCGCCAAGATGCGCCTGATCCCGTCGGCGTCGGGTGCGAGAAACCGCGCGCCCGCGGGCCCCTGCGCGACCGCGCTGAACCCGGGCCAGCCGAGACCGCCGCCCCAGAGCGCCGCCACGCGCCCGTCGAGCACCATGGCGGGGCCGTCGCCGGCGCGGTCGAGGTAGACGGCCTGGAAGTCGCGCTCCTGATCGAACCCGAGGCCGTCGAGGACGTAGCGGGCGAGAATGACGAGCCCAGAGCCCCGTGCGCCGAAGGCGACGGGCTTGCCGCGGAGGTCGGCGATCGCGCGGTACGGGCTGTCGGCGCGGACGACGAACATGCCCGGCGTGGAGTACATGGCCGCCAGGATCATGAGATTCGCCGGCGACCGGCCGACGCCGGTGAGGGCCTCGTGGACGACCTCGCCCTGGACGAGGGCGAGGTCGAGTTGCCCCGCCTCGAGGAGCGGGACGTTCTCGGTGCTGCCTTTGGTGTTCCGCGTCTGGACCGCGAGCGTCGGGTCAGTCTCGTTGATGATGTCGGCAACGGCCGCGCCGTAGACGGGGAATCCCCCGCCCGGCGTCGCGGTCCCGAGCACGACGACGGTCTTCTCGGCCGCCCACGCGGCGCTCCCCATGAGCCACCCCCCGAGTGCCAGAGCCACGGCAGCACGCGACCCACCGACCATGGCCGTACGCTATCACGGCCCGCGCTATACTCCCGCCGGGAGGACCGTCGATGACGCGCCCGCTGGGGGTCGCCGCGCTCGTGCTGGCCGTGCTCGTGTCAGCGGCGCACGCGGAGCCCGTGCAGATCACGATCGCCCCGCCGGCCGAGGCGACGACGATGGATCCCGGCCGCAGCACGCAGGTGCTGACCGTCAACTACTTCGTCAACCTCTACGACACGCTCACGCGGTGGGACGCCGCGCTCCGCCTCCAGCCCGGGCTCGCGACGTCGTGGCGGAACGTGAACGACACGACCTGGGAGCTCACGCTCCGCCCGGGGGTGAAGTTCCACGACGGCTCGCCGCTCACGGCGGAGGACGTCAAGGCGACGCTCGAGCGCAATCTGCTGCCCGGCAAGACCGTCGTCCAGGCGGGGTTCGCGACGATCGAGTCCATCCAGGCCGTCACCCCGACGGCCGTCCGCATCGTGACGAAGAAGCCCGACCCCCTGCTCCTCGTGCGCCTGGCCCAGATGGGCGCCCAGATCCTCCCGGCGCGCCAGACGACCGACGAGGGGGTGAAGGAGCTCGCGCGACGGCCTGTGGGCACGGGCGCGTACCGGTTCGTGAGCCGCGACTACTGCTTCACGGAGACGCCCCGGACCACGAACCCGGGATTCGTCGCGACGAATGGAACCTCCCGCCTCTTATCGGTGAGGACGAAGTCAAAGCTCTCGGTCCCGGTGCCACCGGTGAGGATCGTACAGACGGCGGACCCTGTTCCGTTGGGATTCACGGTGTACGTGCACGTGAAGGTCTGGTGGAGCACCACGCCACCGGCGCTCAGGGTTCGCACGCCGTCCGTGAGACTCCCGTTGCCGTCCGCCTCGAAGACGCCGACTGCCGCCACGGGCACGGCGGTGGTTCCACTGATGATGGTTCCATCCAGGGAGAACCCGTAGGGGCCTCGAACGTCGGCGTTCCTGAACCCGTCGTTCGCCGTGGCGCCCGGCGCCAGGGCGACCACCACGATTCCCAGGGTCAGCAGTGAGCGCAGCAGCCTTTTCATCGGGGATCTCCTTTCGGTGGTTCACCGTGACCGCCCCAACCGTTACGGAGCGGGATCGTAGGGCGCGCACCCATCGCTGTCAATAGGTGACCCACGCCGAGAAGGTCCGCGCGAACCGCGCGAGCGTGAGCAGGACGATGCGCCCGTCGTTTCGCGCCGTCGCGCGGTCGTCGGCGGTGTTGTACCCCCAGGCGGCGAGGAAGAGCCTCGCCCCGGCGAGCGCCGGCTCGCGCTTGATGTCCTCGAGGGTGCGAAGCCGGTCTTCGACGAACCACACGCGCGTCGCGTCGCCGCCGGCGACCAGCTCGAGGAGGGTCGTCCGCTTGGGTCGTCGCGCCTCCTTGCCGTAGAGGTCGGCGTCGCCGAGCGTGAGGCCCTGACGCGCGAGGAGCGTCCGCACAAACCGCCCCTCCTTCGTGGTCACGACGACGACGCGCACCGGCCCCCCGGCGAGGCGGCGCAGCCGCTCGATCACGCCCGGGTAGAAGGCGTGGCTCGCGAGCCAGCCGGTCTCGTCGTGCGCGATCCACTCGTCACGCACGCGGTCGAGCGCGGCCCCGACCGCCTCGCGCGTGGCCGCGAGGTCGGCGAGCCACGCGTCGGGGCGCCAGTCCCGGAGGCGCGACGCCCGGGAGGCCCCGGCGCGCAGCGCGTGGATGAGGACCGGCATCTCCCAGCCGCTCTCCACGAGGGGCCGGAGCCGCGCGAACCGCGCGAAGAGGCCCGCGGGTGGCCGGGGCGGCGCGCGCGGACGGAGCCGCCGGTAGGCGCGCCAGGCGGACTCGAAGTACTCGCGCATCCCGTCGCAGAGCACGCCGTCGAAGTCGAGGGCCAGGATCGCGGGCGGGGCCACGCCCGCGGACTCTAGTGTAAAGTGGCTCTATGTGCAACGCGCGTGCCCTTGTCGTCGCGGGCCTCGTCCTCGCGGCTCCGTCCGCCGGGCCGGCGGCGACGCTGGACGACGTCGTCCGCGACCTCGAGGGCACGTACAGCCGCATGATCGACCTTCGCGCCGAGTTCACGCAGACGGCGTTCAACAAGAGCCTCAATCAGACGATCCCGGCGCAGGGCACGGTCTATCTCAAGAAGGGCGGCAAGCTCCGGTGGGAGTACAAGGAGCCGACGCCGCAGGAGATCGTCTCCGACGGCAAGAAGCTCTGGGTCTACACGCCCGCGCTGAACCAGGTCAACGTGGGCGACGCGCCCGAGGCCCTGGCGGGCCCTGCGGGCAGCTTCCTCGCGGGCCTCGGGCGCCTGCGCGCCGAGTTCAGCGTCCGCTTCTTGAGCCCGGCCCGACCTCAAGATACCGACGGCCACTGGGTGCTCGACCTCACCCCGAAGCAACCGCTGCCGACGCTCGCGCGCCTCGTCCTGGTCGTGGACGCGACGACGTGGGAGATCCGGAAGGCGGTCGTGTACGATCAGTTCGAGAACACGGTGACGATGCGCTTCACGAACGTGGCGATCAACTCGAGCCTGCCCGACCGGCTCTTCACGTTCGTGGCCCCGAAGGGGGTCGCCACCGTGCCGCTGCGATGAGGGAAAAACGCGCCCCGCAATAGGGGAAAACCTGGATGGCGGCCGAGAATTCGTTCGACATAGCATGCAAAATCGACATGCAGGAGGTCACGAACGCCCTCGACCAGGCGCGCCGTGAGATCGAGACGCGTTACGACCTCAAGGGCTCGAAGAACGAGCTCCGGCTCGAGACGAACGAGATCCTCGTGCTCGGCGCCGACGACATGAAGCTCAAGGCGGTCGTGGACATCCTCCAGTCGCGTCTCCACAAGCGCGGCGTACCGCTCAAGGCGCTCACGTACGGCAAGGTCGAGGAGGTCTCCGGCGGGGCGCTCAAGCAGAAGATCTCGCTCCAGCAGGGGATCCCGATCGAGAAGGCGAGGGAGATCGTCCGCCTCATCAAGGACACGAAGCTCAAGGTGCAGGCCGCGATCCAGGAGGACCAGGTCCGCGTCTCCGGCAAGAACCGTGACGACCTCCAGAAGGTGATCGGGCTCCTGAAGGAGCGCGACCTCGGCATCGCGGTCCAGTTCACGAACTACCGCAGCGTCTGACTCCAGAGCGGTCGCCCACGATACGCCCCGGCTGATCGCGGAGACCCTACAACCTGGCACCGCTCTCGAGTGAGGAAGGAGGAGAAGCGATGCAACGTCTCGTGAGTGTTCTCGGAGGAGTCGTTCTCGTCGGGCTCGGCGTCTCGCCGGGATGGGGCGGCACGGTCGCTCCGCTCAGGGTGATCTCGCCCGGAAGCCCCTTCGCTCCCGGCTGCGAGGGAGTCCCCCAGCCGGGCTCGACCGTCTATCAGAACGCGGAGGTCGAGCCGTGGGTCGACGTGAACCCGACCGACTCGAGGAACCTCATCGCCGTGTGGCAGCAGGACCGCTGGTCGAACGGCGGGGCGCACGGGCTGGTCACGGCCTTCACCAAGGACGGGGGCGCGACCTGGGCGATCCGGACTCCGCACTTCAGCCGCTGCGCGGGGGGCACGACCGCCAACGGCGGCGACTACGATCGCGCGTCCGACCCGTGGGTCACGTTCGCGCCGAACGGCGACGCCTACCAGATCAGCCTGTCCGTCAACCTGTTCCCCGAGAACTTCGTCACGGCGATCCTGGTCAGCAAGTCGACCGACGGCGGTGACCACTGGAGCGAGCCCATCACGCTTATCCGTGACACCGATCCACGCTTCTTCAACGACAAGGAGTCGATGACCGCCGACCCGACCGACGCCAAGTTCGTGTATGCGGTCTGGGACCGAATCAACGCCCCGCCGGGGGACGTCACACGGTTCCTGGTGGGAAACCGCGAGCACAAGCGGGACCGCGGGTTCACCGGGCCGACTGTGTTCTCCCGCACGACCGACGGCGGTCACACGTGGGAGCCGCCGCGGATCATTTACAACCCCGGGGCCAACAATCAGACTCTCGGTAACCAGATCGCGGTGCTCCCTAACGGAACGCTGGTGAACGTCTTTACCGAGTTCCTGACGTTCAAGAACAGCGACGGGGGCACGCAGGACGACGTCAGTCTGTCGCTCATCCGCTCGACGGACAAGGGCGCCACCTGGTCGCACGGCCAGCCGATCCGTGCCGCGAAGCAGTTCTTCCAGGGCGCGCTCGACCCGGACACGGGCCGACCGATCCGAGCGGAGGGCGTCATCGCCGACGTCGCCGTCAATCGGACCAACGGGCACCTCTACGCCGTATGGCAGGACCTCCGCTTCAGGGGTGTCGACGAGGTCGCCTTCGTGATGTCCACGGATGGCGGCGACACCTGGTCGACGCCGATCCGGGTCAACCAGACGCCCCCGAACAGCACGAACCCGCTCAATCAACAGGCGTTCGTGCCGGTGGTGCACGTGGCCGATGACGGCACGATCGGAGTCACCTACTACGACTTTCGTTTCAACGACGCGAATCCAGGCGCCCGGACGGATTACTGGATCGTCCGGTGCAAGCCGTCGGGCGCCAAGACGTGCGCCAGGGCGGCCGACTGGACGGACGAGAGCCGGCTGACCCTCACGTCGTTCGACATCGAGCAGGCGCCGGCGGCCCGCGGGCCCTTCGGGTTCTTCGTCGGTGACTACGAGGGGCTGACGAACGTCGGGAACGATCTGGTGCCGGTCTTCGTCGTGGTGAACGACGGGCACACGGCGAATCGGACCGACGTGATCGAGACGACTGTCGGGCCGTAGGCCGGCCCCTGGAGCGTGTTGGAGTAACCGCCCTTCGAGCGAGGCGCGTTCGAGGCGAGTCTGTGAAGGAGGGGGCCGTCGAGGCCCCCTCCGATGAGGCAAGGTATACTGGGCCTCCGACATGAAGGTCCATCTCACGACCCTCGGCTGCCCCAAGAACCAGGTCGACTCCGAGCTGATGCTCGGCATGCTCACCGAGGCCGGGTTCCCCCTCACGACCGAGCCCGAGGAGGCCGAGTGCCTCATCGTCAACACGTGCGCCTTCATCGACCGTGCGCGCGAGGAGTCGGTGAACACGATCCTCGAGCTGGCGAGGCTCAAGGAGACGGGGCGCTGCCGCGCGCTCATCGTCACGGGCTGCCTCACTCAGCGCTACGGCGGCGAGGTCATGGGAGCGATGCCGGAGGTGGACGCGATCCTCGGGACCTCGGGACTCGAGCGGATCGTGGACCTCGTCCGCCAGGCGTCGACCCGTCACGACTGGGCGACCTCGGCGCCGCCAGGCTACCTCTACGACGCGACGACGCCGCGCCTCCTGGCGGCGAAGGTGCCGTACGCCTACGTGAAGATCGCCGAGGGGTGCGACATGGGCTGCACCTTCTGCGCCATCCCCCAGTTTCGCGGCCGCCACCGGAGCCGGCCACGCGCGGATATCGTGCGGGAGGTCGAGGCGCTTGCCGCGCGCGGGGTGCAGGAGGCGATCCTGGTCTCGCAAGACACGCTGGCGTACGGTCGCGACCTGCCGGGCGGCGGCGATATCGGCGACCTGCTCCTGGCGCTCGGCCAGACGCGCATGCCCTGGATCCGTCCCATGTACCTCCACCCCGCGCACGTCAGCGACCGGCTCATCGCGAAGTGGAGGCGCGCGCGCATCGTCCCCTACCTCGACCTGCCCGTGCAGCACGGGGACGATGGGATTCTGAAATCCATGCGACGTGCCGTCACCGCCGGGCGCATGACGGAGGTCGTCGCCGCGTTCCGCGACGCGATCCCGGGACTCACCGTCCGCACGACGGTGCTGGTCGGCTTCCCGGGCGAGTCGGAGGCCGCGTTCCAGCATCTCCTCGAGTTCCTCGACACGGTGCGCTTCGACCGGCTCGGGGTCTTCACCTACTCGCCCGAGGAGGGAACCCCGTCGCCCGCGTTCCCCGACCAGGTGCCCGCGGAGGTGGCGGCCGAGCGCGCGGCGATCGTCCAGGAATTTCAAGACCGGATCGCGTGGGAGGGGAACGCGAAGCTCGTGGGGACGGTCACGGACGTGCTCGTCGACGGCCCGAGCGAGGATCCGGCGTTCGCGTTCGAGGGCCGCACCGCCGGCCAGGCGCCCGAGATCGACGGCGTCGTCTATCTCCGCGGCCGCTTCGAGCCCGGCCGGTTCGCGCGCGTGTCCATCGCCGAGGTCGAGGGATACGAGCTGGTCGGCGAGCGCGCCTAGCCGCGTCGCCGCGGCGGACCGCGTCGCGCTGATCATCGCCACGGCCGGCGGTGCGGGGTGGGTCCCCGTCGCGCCCGGCACCGTCGCCAGCGCCCTCACCGCGCTCGTCCTCTGGCTCGTCCCCGTCTCCCGCGCCGGGCTGATCGTCTCGGTCGTGGTCGTGAGCGTGGTCGGGGTCTGGGCGGCGCATCAGGCCGAGCGCGTCCTCGGTCGGAAAGATCCGGCAGCGATCGTCATCGACGAGGTGGCGGGGATGGCGCTCGCGGTGCTCGCGTTTCCGCTCACGCTCCCGACACTCGCCGTCGGCTTCCTCCTGTTCCGGCTGTTCGACGTCACCAAGCCGTTCCCCGCCCGCGCGAGCCAGCGCGCGCCGGGCGGCCTCGGCGTCATGGTCGACGACCTGATCGCAGGCCTCTATGCCGCCATCGTCCTCGGGCTCCTCCGGACGATGATCCACTGGCCGTGACCGCCGTCGCCCGCGTCATGACGGTCGGCGGGGTCCCCGGCGCGGCGCTCGCCGACCCGGAGGGCGCCGCCGTCGCGGCCGCGCTCGTGGAGGCGGGCGTGCCCGTGGCGAGCCGCGTCGTCCTCGACGAGGACGAGGCGACGCTCGAGCGGGCGCTCACCGCGGACGACGGGCTCACGGTCGTGATCGCGGGCGGCGGCGGGTCGTCCGGCGACGTCGTGCGCCACGTCCTCTCGCGCGCGGTCGGCGCGCGGCTCGTCCTGAGCGAGCGGTTCCTCGCCGCGCTGGAGGAGCGCTACCGGCGCCTCGACCGGCCAGTGCCGCGGCGTGCCGAGCGCCTCGCCCTCCTGCCGCAGGGCGCCAGCACCTGGCCCGTCGACGGCGGCGAGCCGGGCTGGGCGCTCGAGAGCGGCGCGCGGGCGTTCGCGGTCCTCGCGCGCGACGCCGGCCTTCCCGCGGCGCTCGCCGAGCACCTCGTGCCCTTCGCCCGGGCCCGCTTCGCGGGGCGCGGCGTCGTCCTCGTGCGGACGCTCCGCGCGGCGGGCGTCACGCTCGGCGAGGTCGAGGAGCGCCTCGCGGAGTGGCTCGGCGGGGCCGAGAAGAGAGCCGCCGACCTCGCCGTGGTCCCGGCCGATGGCGAGGTGTGGGTGAGGCTCCGCGCGCGCGGCGCGACCCCCGCGGAGGCGTCGAGCGCCTTGAGCCGCGTGGAGTCCCCGGTCCTCGCGGCGTTGGGCGACGACTGCTACGGCCGCGACGCGGAGTCGCTCGAGCTCGTCGTCGGCCGCCTCCTGCTCGAGCGCCGCCTGACGCTCGCGGTGGCCGAGTCGTGCACGGGCGGGCTCCTCGGCCACCGGCTCACCAACGTCCCGGGGTCGTCCGCGTATTTCGAGCGCGGCGTGCTCGTCTACTCGAATCGCGCGAAGGAAGAGCTGCTCGGCGTGCCGGCGGAGATCCTGCGCGTCCAGGGCGCGGTGAGCGCGCCGTGCGCCGAGGCGATGGTGCGCGGCGTCTGCGAGCGCGCCGGCACGCCCTGCGGCCTCGCGATCACCGGGATCGCCGGGCCCGAGGGCGGCACCGCCGCAAAGCCGGTCGGCACGGTGTTCGTCGCGCTCGCGGTCCCGGGAGGGGTGTCGAGCCGACGCTTTCGCTTCGCCGGCGACCGGGCCTCGGTGAAGTGGCAGTCGACGCAGGCGGCATTTGATATGCTTCGGCGGGCGCTCGGAGGACGAACATGAGGGTTCTGATCACGACCGTGCTGCTCGTCCCGCTGGCGGCGTGCGCGTCGCCCACCGCCTTCGACCGGGGGCTCGCGAACCTTCGCGCCGGGCGTTACGCGGAGGCCAAGGCCGCCTTCGACGAGGCCCTCCAGGCGTCGGCCGCGGCGCTCGCGAACCGCGGCGTCGCGCGCGCCCGCCTCGGGGATCTCGACGGCGCCATCGATGACTACACGCGCGCGCTCGATCTCGCGCCGGGCGACGGCGACATTCTGTTCGACCGCGGCAACGCCTGGGCGGCGAAGGGCGAGTACCAGCGCGCGATGGCCGACTTCAGGCGCGCCGCGGAGACGGATCCGCGACGCGCGCAGGCGCTCTTCAGGAACGCGGCGATCGAGCTCCAACGCGAGCCGAACGTGACGGCGGCGCCGCGCCCGCGCGAGGCCGTCGCGGCGGCGCCGCCCGCCGCCGCACCGTCTCCGCCTCCCGCGCCCGAGCGAACCGCGCCTGCTCTCGCGGGAACCCCGCCCGCGCCCGAGGCAGGGCCCGCCACTCCGGAGCCAGCGCCGACGTCGGCTCCGCCCCCGGCGCCCGCTTCCGAGGCGGCGCCTGAGAACGGTGTGCCCTCGGCGCCGCCCGCAACCTCGGCGCCGTCGGCGCCACCACCCGCGCCGCCCGCGGCCGCGGAGCCGTCGGCGCCATCGACGCCGGCGGTGGCCATGGCACCGCCGGCCGCGCCGGAGCTCGACGCCCGCGCGCTCGGGAGCCGCGCGCTGACCCGCGAGCTCCAGGGGGACCACGCCGGCGCGCTCGAGGACCTGCGCGCGGCGATCGTGAGGGAGACGGATCCCGAGCGCCTGACCGGCCTCCGCAATCTGCTGCTCCTGCTCGAGAGCCAACGCGATCGACGAGATCAGGACGTTCGTGGCGATTCGACTCGATGAGGCGGTCCGGGCCGCGCTCGGCGCCGCCATCGAGGGGCTGCGCCGCGTGGCTCGCGACGTCGCCTGGGTCGCTCCCGAGAACCTCCACCTCACGCTCCGGTTCCTGGGCCGGGTCCGCGAGGCGCTGACGCCGGAGCTCGTCGTGGCGCTCACCCGGGCGACGGCGGGGCTCACCGCGTTCGAGGCGAACGTCGCCGGGCTCGGCGCATACCCGTCGCCGGCGCGCGCGCGCGTGATCTGGGCGGGCGTGGGGCGCGGGACCGACGCGCTGGTGGAGCTCGCGGGTCGTGTGGACGCCGCGCTCGCCGGGCTCGGGTTCGAGCGCGAGCCGCGCGCGTTCTCGCCGCATGTGACCCTCGGCCGTGTGCGCGTCCCGCGGCGCGATCCGTCGCTGGCCGACGCCCTGTTGGCCGGCGAGGGACGCGAGTTCGGGCGGCTCTCCGTCGAGCGTGTGACACTCATGCGGAGCGACCTCTCGTCCCGCGGCGCGCGCTACACGGAGCTCGCCGCCGCGAGGCTCGCCTGACGCGACGCCGTCAGCCGCCGACGAGGTTGAGGGAGCCGACGACGAGGGCGGCGGCGAGGATGAACATGCCCTCGAGCTCCATCCCGAGGAGGGTGTTGCCCGCGGCCAGCTCCGCGCCGAAGTCGCGGGGGTCGAGCCAGTCGAAGACCATATAGGTCGCGATCAGCAGGAGCACGCCCATCAGGCCGTCGATCACGCCCCACACGATGCTCTGATTCGACCGGATCGCCGCGTAGAGGATGATCGCCAGGCTCACGTAGAGGCCGCGCAGGACGTGACCCACGGCCGTGTTCTTCTGGTCGGACGCCTGCCGGAGCGGGAACGGGGTGACCCGGTCGAAGAGCTTGTCGGTGAGCCACGCAAACACCAGGAACGCGGCCATCCACAGGACCGCGAGACCGTAGCCGCTCACGAAATCCATCGGTGCGCTCCTCCCCTCCGGTGCCAGCCCGGGCGCCCTCGGGCGGAGGACTGTGCCCAGCGCATGGCCTTACGGTAGCGACTCAGCCGGCACGGCCCAAAGAAATTCGGGCGCCACGGTCGAGGCGCCGTCGCGATTCGTGGACATTGACGGCACCCGCACGCGACTCCTAGAATGCTCGCAACGAGCGAAGGCTCACAACGACGCTGAAGAAGGAGACGCGCATGGCGGAAGTGAAGAGCGACCGGCGCCAGGCTCTCGAGCTGGCGATCGCGCAGATCGAGCGGCAGTTCGGCAAGGGCTCCATCATGCGCCTGGGCGCCGGGGGCCCGCTGGAGGAGATCGCGGTCATCCCGACGGGCGCCCTGTCGCTCGACGTGGCACTCGGCGTCGGCGGCCTGCCGCGCGGCCGAGTCACGGAGATCTACGGGCCGGAGTCCTCGGGCAAGACCACCCTCGGGCTCCACGTCATCGCCGAGGCCCAGCGTCTGGGGGGCATCGCCGCCTTCATCGACGCCGAGCACGCGCTCGATCCCATCTACGCGAAGAAGCTCGGCGTGAACACCGACGAGCTCCTGATCTCGCAGCCGGACACGGGCGAGCAGGCCCTCGAGATCGCCGAGACGCTCGTGCGCTCCAACTCGGTGGACGTGATCGTCGTCGACTCCGTCGCCGCGCTCGTGCCCCGCGCCGAGCTCGACGGCGACATGGGCGACAGCCTGCCGGGGCTCCAGGCGCGCCTCATGTCGCAGGCGCTCCGCAAGCTCACCGCGGCCATCTCGCGCTCGGGCGCCGTGCTCATCTTCATCAACCAGATCCGCGAGAAGATAGGCGTCATGTTCGGGAACCCTGAGACTCAGCCGGGCGGGCGCGCGCTCAAGTTCTACGCGTCGATCCGCATGGACATCCGTCGGCTGGACGCGATCAAGCAGGGGACCGAGTCGCTCGGCGTGCGGACCAAGGTGAAGGTCGTCAAGAACAAGCTGGCGCCGCCCCACCGCGAGGCCGAGTTCGACATGATCTACGGCGAAGGGATCTCGAAGTCGGGCACGGTGCTCGACGCGGGCGTCGAGCAGAGCATCATCGAAAAGTCCGGTACCTGGTACACTTATAAGAACGAGCGTATCGGGCAGGGGCGCGAGAACGCGAAGAAGTGGCTCCAGGAGAACCCGGCGACGCTCGCCGACCTCGAGGCGAAGATCCGGGAGGCCCTCGGGCTCCGCCCGGCCGCCTTGAGCAAATAGGAGTCAGCGATGCCGATCGATTTCGAGAGGCTCCTGGTAACCGGCGTCGAGCGCGGCGCGTCGGACTTCCACCTCAAGGCGGGCGCGCCGCCGATCCTGCGCATCCACGGGCGCCTGATCCCCCAGGGCGACTTCGGCGTCATCACGGCCGACGACATGGACGGGCTGGCCCGGAGGATGCTCGCCGAGCGCTGGTACAACCAGCTGCGTGACGGCAAGGAGATCGACTCCGCGTACTCCATCCCGAACTTCGGGCGCTTCCGCGTCAACATGTTCCTGGCGCTCGGCACCGTGCGGGCGGTCCTGCGAGCGGTCCCGGCGAACAAGCCGCGGTTCGACGAGCTCGGCCTGCCTCCCGTCCTCGAGCAACTCGCCATGGAGCGCCGCGGGCTCGTCCTCTGCACCGGCATCACGGGCTCCGGCAAGTCGACCACGCTCGCGGCGATGATCGACTTCATCAACCGCAACCGGAACGACCACATCATCACGATCGAGGACCCGATCGAGTTCACGCACGAGGACATCAACTGCGTCATCAGCCAGCGCGAGATCGGCCACGACTCGGCGAGCTTCGCCATCGCGCTCCGCGCCGCGCTCCGCGAGGACCCCGACGTCATTCTGTTGGGCGAGATGCGCGACCCGGAGACGATGTCCGTGGCGCTCCACGCGGCGGAGACCGGCCACCTGGTGTTCTCGACGCTCCACACGCTGAACGCGGGGGAGACGGTCAACCGGATCATCGGCACCTTTCCGCCTCATCAGGAGCAGCAGATCCGCGATCAGCTCGCCGCCGTCATCGAGGGTGTCATCTCGCAGCGGCTGGTCCCGAGGATCGGCGGCGAGGGGCGCGTGCCCGCGGTCGAAGTGATGATCGGCACCGGGCTGATCCGGGACTGCATCCGCGAGGCCAAGCGGACGCCCGACATCCCGGCGGCCATCGCGCAGGGCCAGGTCCAGTACGGGATGCAGACCTTCGACCAGTGCCTGCTCCGGCTCTACCGCGAGGGCCTCGTCTCCTATGAGACGGCGCGCGAGGCGGCGTCGAGCCCGGACGACTTCGACCTCAAGGTCCGCGGCATCTTCTCCACGGGCGAGCAGTCGTTCGAACAGAAGAGGGACGAGAGGCCGCCCGACATGCACCCCCGGGCGGGCGCAGCGGGCGCCAGCCCCTTCTTCAAACGATCGTAGCCGCGAAGCGGCTCCTCGATGCCGCCGCCGCGCGCCTGACGGCGGCCGATCTTCTCTCGCGGCGGGCGTGGACCCGCCGCGAGCTCACCCGGCGCCTGGAGCGCCGCGGCGCTCCCCCGTCCGTGGCCAGCGAGGTGGTCGCCGACCTCGCCGGGCGTGGCGACGTGGACGACGCGGCCTTCGCACGCCAGTGGGTGGAAGTTCGGGCGGCTCGTGGCTACGGTCCGGCGCGCCTCCGCGCCGAGCTCCGCGCGCGCGGGGTCGCCCCCTCCCTCATCGACGCGGCGCTGCCCGCCGTCACCCGGGAGGCGCAGCTCGTGCGGGCGCGAGCGGTGGCGCGCCGGCGCCTGCCGGCGCTGCGCCGGCGCGATCCCGTCCGCGCGGCCGCACGCCTGCGCGACTTCCTCCGGCGCCGCGGATACCCCGCGTCGGTCGTGGTTCGGGTCCTGCGCGAGTCCACCGGGCTCTCGGTCGAGGATTGACCGGAGTACAATGGGCCTTCCGATGACCGGCAGCGCGATCCGCGAGAAGTTCATGGCCTATTTCGAGGAGAACGGTCACACGCGCGTGCGGTCGTCGCCGCTCGTCCCCGGAGCCGACCCGACCCTCCTCTTCACCAACGCGGGCATGGTGCAGTTCAAGGCCGTGTTCCTCGGTGAGGAACGGCGCGACTACGTGCGCGCGACCACCTGCCAGAAATGCGTCCGCGCGGGCGGCAAGCACAACGACCTCGAGAACGTCGGCCGGACCGCGCGCCACCACACGTTCTTCGAGATGCTCGGAAACTTCTCGTTCGGCGACTACTTCAAGGCGGAGGCGATCGCGTTCGCCTGGGAGTTCCTCACACGCGACCTCGGGCTCGACCGGCGGCGCCTCGCGGCGACTGTCTTCACGGACGACGACGACGCGTTCGGGCTCTGGAAGAAGGTGGCCGGCTTCACGGACGACCGGGTCCTCCGCCTGGGGGAGGAGGACAACTTCTGGGCGATGGGCGACACGGGGCCGTGCGGCCCGTGCTCGGAGGTCCATTTCCACCAGGGCGATCACCTCCCGTGCCCGGAGGAGGCGGCCGGGCGGTCGTGCCTCGGCCCCGCCTGCGAGTGTGACCGGTGGCTCGAGATCTGGAACCTCGTCTTCATGCAGTTCAACCGCGACGCGAGCGGCGTCATGAGGCCGTTGCCGCGCCCGTCGATCGACACCGGGATGGGGCTCGAACGCGTGGCCGCGGTCATGCAGGGCAAGACGTCGGACTACGACACCGACCTGTTCGCGCTCCTCATCGAGCGCATCGCCGCGCTCTCCGGCAAAGTCTACCGGGCGCGTCAAGAGCATGACGTCTCGATGCAGGTGATCGCCGACCACGCGCGCGCGACCACGTTCCTGATCGCCGACGGCGTGACGCCGTCGAACGAGTGGCGTGGGTACGTGCTCCGGCGCATCATGCGCCGGGCCATGCGGCACGGCCGCCTGCTCGGGCTCACGGAGCCCTTCCTCTGGCGGACCGTGGACTGGGTGGTCGGGCTCATGCGTGACGCCTACCCGGAGCTCGCGACCGAGCGGCCGCGGGTCGAGCAGACGGTCAAGACCGAGGAGGAACGCTTCGCCGAGACCCTCGACACCGGCATGCGACTGATCGAGGAATACGACGAGGCGCAACGGCGTACTGCGAGTCCAGGCGTGACGAGCCTGAGTGGGAATTTCCTCTTCAAGCTGTACGACACCTACGGGTTTCCGAGGGACCTGGCCGAGGAAATCTTCAGGGACAAGGGGTGGCTCGTCACCGACGCGACCCAGGCCGCGTACGAGGCCGAGATGGAGGCGCAGCGCGAGCGTGCACGGGCGGGCGCGGCCTTCGGTCCTGGCGCGGACGCCGAGGCGGCGGCGATCTACGCACGCCTCGCCGCCGAGCTCCCACGCGTCGAGTTCGTCGGCTACGACACGCTCGCGGCGCCCGCGCGCATCCTGGCGATCGTAGAGGCGGGCGGGGGCGGGCTCCGGCGCGTACGCGAGGCGACGGCGGGTGCCGAGGTCGAGATGATCCTCGACCGCACGCCCGCGTACGCCGAATCGGGCGGCCAGATCGGCGACACCGGCACGATCGCCGGCCGCGCCGGACGCGGCCAGCTCCTCGACACGTACTATCGCGGCTCGAAGCTCATCGTCCACCGCGTGCGCGTCGTGCGGGGCGAATTTCATGAAAACGAGGACGTCGCGGTGAGCGTCGAGACGCCGCGGCGACAGAGGCTGCGCCAGCACCACACGGGTACGCACCTCCTGCACTCGGCGCTCCGCCGCGTCCTCGGCCCCCACGTGGCGCAGGCGGGCTCGCTGGTCGCCCCCGACCATCTGCGCTTCGACTTTTCGCACGGCGCCCAGGTGAAGGACCGCGAGATCGCCCAGATCGAGGAGCTGGTGAACGAGCAGGTCCAGGCCAACGTCGAGGTGGCCCGGATGGAGATGGACCTCGACGAGGCGCTCCGGATGGGCGCCCTGGCCCTGTTCGGCGAGAAATACGGCGACCGTGTGCGCGTCGTCAAGATCGGCGACTTCTCGACGGAGCTGTGCGGGGGCACGCACCTGGAGCGGACGGGCGAGCTCGGCCTGGTGAAGGTCACGACCGAGGGCGCCGTCGCCTCCGGCGTCCGGCGCATCGAGGCCGTGGCGGGGAGCGCTGCGCTCGAGACCGTCGCGCGGAAGGAGGCGGCGCTCCGCGAGGCGGCGGAGATCCTCAAGATCGCGCCGCTCGAGGTGCCCAAGCGGCTCGCCAAGCTGCTCGAGGAGCAGCGGCTGCTCGAGAAGCAGCTGGCGGCGTTCGAGGTCAAGCTGGCGCGCTCCCGCGCGGAGGAGCTGGTCCGAGCGGCGCGGCAGGTCAACGGCGTCGCCGTGGTCACGGGGCGGATCGACGGCCTCGACGCCGACGGCCTCCGCGCGGTCGCCGACACGCTGCGCGACCGTCTCGGCTCCGGCGTCGTCTGCGTCGGGAGCGTCGTCGACGGCAAGGTGAACCTCGTCGCCGCAGTGACGACGGATCTCGTCAAGCGCGTCCAGGCGGGACGGCTCATGCAGGAGGTCGCCCGGGCCGTAGGCGGCCGGGGTGGCGGGCGGCCCGACCTGGCCCAGGGCGGCGGCCCCGACCCGAGCAGGCTGGACGACGCGCTCAAGCTCGTCCACGACCTGGTCGCCCGCGCTGGCTAAGTCAACGTCGGGGGGAGAACGGAGCCCGCGGGCGAAGGGCGGCCGACGCGTCCCTCAAGGGTAGAATAGGAGCGATGAGCCCCTCCTTGGGCCGCATCCTGGTTGTGGATGACGAGGCCCCGGTGCGCGAAGTGCTGAGCGAGTACTTCACGTCACAGGGCTACACGGTGGACGAGGCGCCGAACGGCGACGAAGCGCTCGCCACGATCCGGCGCGACCGACCCGACCTGGTCCTGCTGGACATCCGCATGCCCGGTATTGACGGCGTCGAGGTGCTCCGGCGGATCCGCAAGCTCGACGGCACGCTGTCGGTCATCATGGTCACCGCGAACGAGGACGTCACCCTGGCGCGCGAGACGCTCGAGCTCGGCGCCTTCGACTACGTCGCGAAGCCCTTCGACTACGAGTACCTCGATCGAACAGTCTCCGCGGGGCTCGTGCAGTCGAGCGCGACGTCCGCGGCCGACGAGGCCGTGAAGGCGGACCCGTGGCGGCGTCTCGCGCACGCCATCTTCCGCGCGACGCGCGCCATGAACGCGACGGCGCGGGCATCCACGGGCACCCGCCTGGAGGCGGCGGCGCTCGCCGCCGCGCGGGAGGCCGCCGCCCGCCGGGCGTCCGTCGCGACCGAGCACCTCGAAGAGATCGAGCTGCTCCTGTCTATCGCCGCCGACCTGGGCGACCTGCCCGGAACGGACCGCACGCTCGTCGAGACCGCGCTTGAAGCGGCGCGTCGCGCGCTCCCTGCCGCGCGCTGACGGGCGGCGCCGGGCGGCCGCGCGGCCGGCGGTGGAGCCGCATCTGGCGATCCTCCTCACCGTCGCCGAGGCAGTGAGCCGCACCCTCGACGTGAACGACGTGCTGCGCACGGCCGTCGAGGCGTTGACGCGCGTCACGGGCCACGAGATCGCGAGCCTCCACCTTCTGTCGGAGGACGGTAAGATGCTCCACCTGCGGGGCGAGCGCGGAATGTCGCCGGCCCTGCGCGGGGTCAACCAGACGCTGCCGGTCGGCCAGGGCCTGATCGGCCGTGTCGCCTCCACCGGCCGGACGGTCCGGGTCGAGAAGAACTACGCGGACCCAGACCTGCTCCCGGCGGCGCGAGCCGCCGTCCAGCGCGAGCACATCCGGGGTTTCGTGTGCGTGCCGATCCACAGCCGCGGCAGGATCCTCGGCACGCTCTCGCTCGGCCGCAAGACCGTCGACCGCTTCGCGGCGAGCGAGATCACGCTCCTGGAGGCGACCGCCGACCAGATCGGCCTCGCGCTCGACAACGCCCGGCTCTACTCCGAGAAAGAGCGCCAGCTGGAGGAGCGCAAGCGCATCCAGGCACAGCTGGTCCGCTCCGAGAAGCTGTCCGCCGTGGGTGAGCTCGCCTCGGGAGTGGCGCACGAGATCAACAACCCGCTCACGACGATCCTCGGCCAGGCACACCTCATCCTCGCGCATCCCCAGGCGACGGAGCCAGTGCGCGAGCGGGCCCGCATCGTGACGGACGAGGCCGCGCGCGCCGCGCGCATCGTCCAGAACCTCTTGCTCTTCGCCCGGCAGTACCCGTCGGAGCGCCGGCCGTGCTCGCTCGCACCCCAGGCGCGCCGGGTGCTCGAGCTGAAGAGCTACCAGCTCCAGCAGGACAACGTGAAGGTCGTGACCGAATTCGCCCCGAGCCCCTACGTGCTGGGTGACGAGAACGCGCTCCAGCAGGTGCTCCTGAACCTCGTGCAGAACGCGCACCAGGCGATGGTCCAGATCGCGGGGCCGCGTGTGCTCACGGTGCGCGTCTGGCCGGACGGCGCCAGCGTGTGCCTCGAGGTCCGCGACACCGGGCCGGGGATCCCGGAGGAGGCGATGCCGCGGATTTTCGACCCGTTCTTCACGACGAAGCCCCCGGGCGAGGGCAGCGGGCTCGGCCTCTCGGTCTCCTACGGCATCGTCACGGAGCTCGGTGGCCGGCTCTGGGCCGAGAATCATCCTGACGGCGGCGCGTCGTTCCGCCTCGAGCTGCCAGCCGGAGACGAGGCGAGCTGATCCGGCGAGCCGCCGCGCTCCTGTCGCTCGCCCTCGCCCTGAGCTCCTGCGGCGGTGTCGGCGATCCCGTTCCGGGCGCGCCTGCGCATCACCGCGAGCGGGGGTTCGCCAACACCGGTCCCGCGTACGCGCTCGCGTCCGGCTGGGTACGGCTTCGCTTCTTCCTCTCGCGCATCTGGGAAACGACGGTCCATCCACGGACCGCGAACCTTCCCGTCGTCGCGAGTGACCTGGGCATGATCCGGTCCAATCCTGCCACCACCACGGTGACCTGGGTCGGCCACTCGACGCTCCTGATCCAACTGGCCGGGGTCAACATCCTGACCGACCCGCAGTGGTCGGCGCGCGCGAGCCCCGTCGGCTTCGGCGGGCCGAAACGGGTCACTCCGTCCGGCCTCAAGTTCGAGGATCTACCGCCGATCGACATCGTGCTCATCTCGCACGACCACTACGACCACCTCGACGTCGCGACCGTCACGCGCCTGGCTCGGACCCACCGGCCGCGCTTCCTGGTCCCCCTCGGGCTCCGGGCGTGGTTCACGGAGCTCGGCATCACGGAGGTGGACGAGCTGGACTGGTGGCAGAGCCGAGCCGTCGCCGGGCTCACGCTGACCTGTGTCCCGGCCCAGCACTTCTCGGGCCGCACCCCGTGGGACAGGAACCGGCGGCTCTGGGGCGGCTGGACCGTCGCCGGCCGCGCCAAGCGGCTCTACTTCGCGGGCGACACAGCCTACTACCACGGGCTCAAGGAGATCGGGGCTCGGCTCGGCCCCTTCGACGTGGCCGCGATTCCCATCGGCGCGTACCTGCCGCCCGTGATCATGCAGGCGAGCCACACCACCCCCGAGGAGGCATTGCAGGTGCTGGCCGACGTCCGGGGTCGCCATCTCGTACCGATCCACTGGGGCACGTTCGATCTGGCCGAGGAGCCGATGGAGGAGCCGCCAGCACGCCTGCTGGCCGAGGCGCGACGGCTCGGGCTCGGCTCCGAGCGGGTCTGGCTGATGAAGCACGGCGAGACCCGACGCTGGTAGTCGGCCGGGGCCGGTAGCGTGGGGCCAGCGGGCGGTGGGGCAGTCTTCGTCGACCACGCTAGCCGCAACGCGTAAGCGGGCATCTGCCGACGCGGCGTCGGGTCAACCCCCAGAAGCAACGGGTCTCCGAAGACCGCCCCGCCGCCCGCTACCGCGCGCTACCCGCCCGGCCGGTCACCGCCGTGGACCCGCCATTCTCAGTACCAGGTCGCTCGGCGCGAGCCGCTCGACCGCAGGCATCACATGGCTTGGAGGAGCAGCCCGCTCAAGTAGCGGGTCTCCGGGATCGTCAGGACGACCGGGTGGTCGCTCGCCTGGGTGAGCGGGGCGACCATCTGGAGCCGTGCCCCGGCGTCGGCCGCGGCGTCGCGGCAGAGCTCTTCGAAGCGCGCCTGAGACACGTGGTGCGAGCACGAGAATGTGAGGAGGCTCCCCCCGCGCTCGAGGAGCCGCATCGCGCGGAGGTTGATCTCCTTGTAGCCACGCACCGCGGCCTCGAGCTGGGTCCGGCTCCGCGCGAATGGCGGCGGATCGAGGACGACGAGGCCGAAGCGCGCGCCCGCGCGCTCGAGGCGGCGCAGCTCGTCGAACGCGTTGGCGGCGACGATCTCGGCGCGCTCGGCGACGCCGTTGAGCTCCAGGTTCCGGCGGGCTCCCGCGAGCGCCTCGGGCGAGGACTCGATCAGGACGGCGCGCCGGGCCCCGCCGCGGAGCGCGTGGCACGCGAAGCCCCCCGTGTAGCAGAACGCGTCGAGGACGTCGCGGTCCGCGGCGAGCCCGGCGACCCGGCAGCGGTTCTCGCGCTGGTCGAGGTAGAGGCCCGTCTTGTGGCCAACGCCGAGCGCCAGCGTGAACCCGACCCCGGCTTCGTCCACCTCGACGGTCGCCGGCCCTGGGCGCCCGGCCCAGCCGTGGGCGGGCTCGAACCCCTCGAGCTTCGCCGGCCCGTCTTCGTCCTTATTGAAGACCGGTAGCTCACCCACCACGCGCCCGAGCGCCGCCTCGATCTCCCGCCGCCGCCGCGCCATCCCGAGCGTCCCGCACTGGACCACGAGCACGGAGGCGTAGCGATCCACGACTAGGCCGGGCAGGCCGTCCGCCTCGCTCCAGGCGAGGCGGCCGAGCGCGGGCACGCCTCCGGAGATGCGGCGGCCGACGGCGTCGCCGAGGCGCCGTTCGAGAAAGGCCGCGTCGAGCGCCTCGTCATCCCGGGTCAGGATGCGGCAGCAGAGCCCGGGCCGCGGATTGTAGTCGCCCCGACCGACGAAGCGCCCCGACGCATCGACGACCGTCACCGCCGCGCCCGGATCGACGGCGCTCACGTCGGCCACGTCGCCCTTGAAGATCCAGGGGTGAGAGCGCGCCCGCTCGCGGCCGCGCTTGAGCCGGAGCACCGGGCCGCGCCTCGGGCGACGGCCGGCCTCGAGGGCGCCCGCCGGCCTCATGGTGGCGCAGGCTCTCAGGTTCGGCGCAGGACGACGACCATGATGAGGGGGCGCTTGGAGCGCTCCAGGAGCTGGTGCGGCTTAAATCCAAAGAACCACTGGACGAACTCGAAGCCACCCGCGAGCTCGACGAGCGCCCGGAGCTCCTGCGGGAAGACCATCCGCGACAGGTGCGACTGGCGATAGAGCCGGCGCGTGCCGTTGTCGATCGCCTCGAGCGTCATGCGCTCACGGAAGATCTGGCTCACCGGGTTCACCTCGTTGAGCGCCGAGAACGAGGCGCGCACGACCAGTCGCCCTCGCCTTTTGAACCACGACCAGCTACGGGCCGGGTTCGTCCAGGACGAGGCCATGTAGCGGTCGAAGACGTAGAGGCCGCCTTTGCGGACCGCCCGCGCGACAGCGCGAAGGTGGGCGAGGAGCTGTTCGTTGGTCAGGAGGTGCCCCTGCGAGTCCTGCATGCAGATGGCGGCGTCCACGGGCCGCTCGAGGCGGAAGTCGGTCATGTCGCCCACGATCAGCTCGCCGTGGTGCCCGTGGGCGGCGAGCCGCTCTCGCAGGAAGGCGATATTCTCCGACGAGAGGTCGAGCCCCGACATCGCGTACCCGCGATCGGCGAGACGTATCAGGTGCGGCCCGGTCCCGCAAGCGATGTCGAGCGCCCTGCGGACCCTGATCCTGGCGTACCGCTTGAAGCAGTGGACGAGGAAGTCGACCTCGAGCTTGCGGTTCGTGTCGAACGCGATCTCGTAGAGCCGGGGGGCGGCGTAGTCGCGGTAGCGGCTCTTCACCGGAGGTCGCCCCACCACGTGAGCATGGCCTCCCGGATGACCCAGGCGGCGGCGATGCCGGTGCGACCAGTCGGGTCCCACGCGTGGGCGACCTCGACGAGGTCGCCGCCGATCACGCGACACTCGCCGAGCATCCGGACGATCTCGACGAGCTCCGGCACCCGGAGCCCTCCGGGCTCGGGCGAGCCGGTGCCCGGCGCCTCCGCGGGATCGAGGACGTCGACGTCGATCGTGACGTAGAGCGGGTGGCCGCGGAGCTGGGGGAGCAGCCGGCGCACGACCTCGCCGGGATGCCCCGCGAGGACCGGGTAGAAGTTCGGCCGCCGGCGCTCGTACTCTTCCCGGGAGCCGGTGCGCATTCCCACCTGGTAGACGCGCTCGGCCGGCACGACGTCCATCACCCGCGCCATGGCGGAGGCGTAGTTGTAGCGCTCACCCAGGAACTCCTCGCGCGTGTCGGGGTGGGCGTCGAGCTGGAGCACGCGGAGACCGGGGACGGCGGGGGCGATGACCTCCATGACGGGTACCGTCGCCGTGTGGTCGCCGCCCAGCATGAAGGGAATGAGCCCCGGTCGCCACCACGCCGCGAGCTCGACGCGGGCCGCGTCGAGCTGCTCCCGCGGCGGCGCGCCGTCGGGAAGCTCGCAGTCGCCGATGTCCGCGAGCGGCAGATCCTCCAGGTCTCGCCCGAGCGCGGGCGAGTAGGTCTCGACCGAGTCGGAGGCGAGTCGAAGATCCCGCGGCCCGTCGCAGGCGCCTTTCCGGAGGTTGACGCGGCCCTCGAACGGGATGCCGTAGACAACGATGCGGGCGCGGTCGAGGTCACTCGGACACGCGATGAAGCGAGGCGCGACGGCTCTCATTCGCTCGATTCGTCACTCTACCGTCGCCGCGCTCCGATGCAAGCGGAAAGTGTTCGAAAGGCATCGGAGCCGGTCGGGCGGAGGCTCGGGGCGAGCTCTCGGCGAGTGGTTTTCCGAAGCCGAGAGCCGTTTCCCTGCCGCGACGGGGCTCGGCGCGCGCCGCCGCGGAGCCCTCCGAAGGTGTTTTTTTCTTGCAATCGAAAAACGCGGGCCATACAGTGAATCAAGTTTTGGGTGTAAAAGAGAAATTTTTTCGTCGAGCGGCGACGCCGGCAGGCGTCGCAGGAGAGGTGCGGTAGATGATCGGATCGGAGAAAGGAGGGCCACTGGATTGAACGCCCTGGGACGACACCTTCTCGTCGAGTTGTTCGATTGCGACCCTGACGTGATCAACAACCTCGAGGCCGTGAAGGGAGCCCTGATCGAGGCGGCGAAGCGGGCCCAAGCTACCATCGTCGACGTCGTCTTCCACGAGTTCAACCCCTTCGGTATCAGCGGCGTCGTCGTCATCGCCGAGTCCCACCTTTCCATCCATACCTGGCCCGAGTACCGGTACGCGGCGGTCGACATCTTCTCCTGCGGGGACGTCCTCCAGCCGGAGGTCGCGGCCAGCTACCTGGTCGAGCAGTTCGCGTCTGAGCGCACGTCGATCGTCGAGATGCAACGCGGGATGTTCCTCAACGCTCCGGTGCCCATCGTCCACAAGGCCACGGTCGCGGTCAGTTGAGCAGTCCGCAGGCGTACAAGTGGTTCTTCGAGACCACGACGCCCGTCGAAGGCCACATGCATGCCATCAAACGGACGATCGTGGAGGCGCAGACCAAGTTTCAGCACGTCGAGATCATGGAGACGGCCTCGTACGGCAAACTCCTGGTGCTCGACGGGCGGATCCAGTCCAGCCAGGCTGACGAGTTCATCTATCACGAGGCCCTGGTTCACCCAGGGATGCTCGCGACCGACCGGCCGCCCCAGAACGCCCTGGTGATCGGGGGTGGGGAGGGGGCGACCCTCCGCGAGGCCCTCAAGTACCGCTCCCTCACACGGGCCGTGATGGTCGACATCGACGGCGAGGTCGTGGACCTCTGCAAGAAGCACCTGGCCGAGATGCACCGTGGGGCTTTCGAGGACAAGCGGACGGAGGTCCGGAACGAGGACGCCCGGGCCTACCTCGAGAAAACAGACGAACGCTTCGATTTCATCTCGGTTGACCTGGTGGAGCCCCTGGAGGAGGGGCCGGCGTGCGCGCTCTTCACCAAGGAGTTCTACACCCTCGTTCGGGACCGGCTCACGCCCGGCGGCACGATGACCGTGCAGGCGGGGATGACGAAGATCAACGAGCTCTCGTTCTTCACGGCGATCCACCGGACGCTCCGGGACGTCTTCCCGGTCGTGGCCGGCTACCAGACCTTCGTCTCGTGCTTCGGGACGCCCTGGGGGTTCGTCGTGGGGAGCAAGAAGGTCGACCCGCGCCGCCAGGACCCTCAGGTCATCGACAAGCTCGTCGCCGAGCGTGTCGGCGCCCCGCTCGATTACTGGGACGGCCTCACCCACCAGCACGCGTTCGGCCTCCCCAAGTTCCTCCGCAAGGCGATCGACGCCGAGACGCGGGTTTCAACCGACTCAAACCCCCTGATCTTCTCCTGACCGCGCGGCCCCATGGCGGCTCCCCGCGGCGTCGGGCTGATCCTCCTGGTGGTGGCCGTCGGCCTCGTGGTCGGAGCTTTGCTGGGCGAGCTCCTGGGAAGCCTGCTGCCCTCCGGCCGCGTCCAGGATTTCATCGCCCGCGGTCCGATGATCGGGCTCACGCCACCCGCCACGCTCGACCTGCGCGTCCTCGCCATCACCTTCGGCCTGAGCCTCAAGGTGAATCTGGCCGGGGTGATCGGGATCGTGATCGCCGCCCTCACCCTCCGCCGTCTGTAACGCGATCGGGGCCAGGCCGGGTGCCTTCCTCGACCACGCGACCCACCAATCCGTCGCGACCATCGCTCTATGGCCTTGGCGCCCGGCAGCGCCCAGAAGCAACGGGTCTCCGAAGGCGCCCGGCCTGGCCCCGACCGCGTTCCAGTCACCGCGCGTGAGGGTGGTGCTCGCGTCCGCGTCGCCGCGGAGGCGTGAGCTTCTGCGCCAGATCTGTCCCGAGTTCGAGGTGGTGCCGAGTGAGATCGAGGAGACGCTCCCGGGTGGGCCGACCCCCGAGGCGGTCTCCCGGCTCGCGTTGAGGAAAGCCCGTGCCGTCGCCGCCCGGGTCGACGGAGCCGTGGTCCTCGCCGCCGATACGGTCGTCGTCTTCGACGGTGAGGCCCTCGGCAAGCCGGCCGGCCCCGAGGAGGCGCGGGCGATGCTCAGGCGCTTGCGCGGCCGGGAGCACGAGGTCATCACGGGCGTCGCCGTCGTGGACACGCGGACGGGCCGAGAGGCCACGCGTGCAGTCGCGAGCCGGGTGCGCATGGCGGCCTACTCCGACGCGACTCTCGACTTCTACGTCGCCTCGGGGGCGCCACTCGACAAGGCGGGCGCCTACGCGATCCAGGACCTCGGCGGGGCGCTCGTGGAGAATTTCGCCGGCTCCTACACCAACGTCGTCGGGCTCCCCGTCGAGGAGACACGCGGTCTCCTCGCGGAGCTCGGCGTACCCGTCAGTGAGCCTGCCGGGCCGTGATCGCCTTCTGAAGGGGCTCCAGGTGAAGCATCTCCTCGGGGCGCGGGATCCGCGTGGTTGCGGGCAGGGGCGTGTGGGCGCGGATGATCCCGATCGTCTGCTGAAGCTCCTCGGCCGAGACGAGCCCGTCGGGGAGATTGCACGCGCGCGCGGCCTCGAGCCGAAGCGGGAACTCGTCCGGGGGGCCTACCGTACGGCTCGGGAGCCGCGCCGTGAGCTCCTCGGCGCTGGCCTGACGGATCCGCTCCTGGGCGGCGAGCAGCGCGCGGGCGAACGCCGCGAGGTCGGCGTCCGCCGGGCGCCGGTCTGCGCGAACGAAGACGGCGGCGCTCACGGTCTTCATGCCGAGGGCCTTGGCGACCGCCTCGGGGGTGCGGAAATCGGCGAGCAGCGTCGCGCGGCCCTCCTCGAGGAGGCGCGTGGCCATCGGCTCCGGGACGAGCGCGGCGTGGATCTCGCCCGAGTCGATCGCGCCGAGGAGACCACGCCCCCCCAGGCTCATGAGATGGAGTTGGGCGATGCTGACGCCGACGCGGGCCAGCAGCCAGCCGAACCAGGCGAGCTCGGGAGCGCCCGGTGTCGTCACGCCGACGCGGAGCCCCCCGAGGCTCTCGACGGACCGTACGGCGCCCATATGCCCAGAGGCGACGAGCACCGCGAACGGCGGGGCGGCGGTCAGGCCGAACACGAGGCGGGCCGTCTGGCCGGGAGCGCGCGGACCGAAGCGCAGCAACGCCTCGAGCGTCGTCGCGGTGAGATCCACCTGGCCCTGCGCCAGCGCCTCGGCGGCGCCGGACTCGGCGCGCGTCGTCCGGACCCTGACCTCCAATCCCTCGCGCGCAAAGTAGCCTTCGGCCTCGGCCACCCGGATCGGTAGATACTCGGATGACGTCGCCGGGCCGCTCACGGCCAGGGTCAGTGTCTGGAGAAGGAGGATGAGTCCCAGCATCGGCTCAGTCCGTCGCCCCGACGCGCGCCGCCGCCGAACCCCCGGACCGCCGCGCGACCACCTCAGGGCGAGGCTCCTGCGGCTCTACGCGGCGCTCGAGCGGCGCTTCGGGCCGCAGCGCTGGTGGCCCGGCCGGACCGCCTACGAGGTCGCGGTGGGCGCCGTGCTCACCCAGCACACCGTCTGGACTAACGCTGCCCGTGCCGTCGCCGCGCTTCGCGCCCAACGCCTCCTCCGGCCGCGCCGCCTCGCCGCGCGCGGCGAGGCGGAAGTTGCTCGAGCCATCCGCGCGGCCGGCACGCCGCGTGTCAAGGCGCGGCGCTTGCGAGCCCTGACCCGGTGGCTGCTCGACCGCTTCGGCGGCGCCTTCGCTCCGCTGCGGCGCCTCCCACTGGCCCCGCTCCGCCGTGAGCTCCTCGCCGTACCGGGGATCGGGCCCGAGACGGCCGACGCGATCCTGCTGTACGCGGCTGCGCGCCCGGTCTTCGTGGCGGACGCCTACGCGCGCCGTGTGCTCGTGCGCCACCGCCTGCTCCGGCGAGGGGCGGGCTACGACGAGGCGCGCGCCTTCCTCGAGGCACGCCTGCCATCCGATCCCGTGCTGTTCAACGAATTTCACGCGCTCCTCGTCCGTGTGGGCAAGACCCATTGCCGGACGGTGCCACGCTGCGAGGGCTGTCCGCTGCGCTTCGATCTCCAGAGCCGCGGCCCGGCGCGCTGACGGCGTGGCCGCCGGGTGTCGTCGGCGAGCGTCCGGGCGGGGGGCCTTCCGAGACCCGTAGCGTCTGGGCATTGCCGGGCGCCAGGCCGACGCGACGCTCGCCAATTGGGTTGGTGGGTAGCGTGGTCGAGGAGGGCCCCCCGCCCGGACGCTTCCGGTCGGCCCCCTGCGACTCATCGCCATACCTCGATCAGCAGGCTGACCAGGCGCGCCGCGGCGTCGGGGACCGCGAGCGTCACCGCGCGCGCCCCCATGTCCTTCAATCGGCGCGGCTCGCCGAGGAGGGCGCGGAGCTCCGCCAAGAGCCGCTCGGGCGAGAGCTCGGCCTGCGGCAGCACGACTGCGCCGCCGGCGCGCTCGACGAGCCGCGCGTTGAGCGTCTGCTCGTCCCCGCTGGTGCCGGGCAGGGGGATGTAGAGCACCGGCAAGCCGAGCTGGCAGCACTCGTTCACGGTCCCGGCGCCCGCCCGGGCGACGACGAGCGTCGTGGCCGCGTAGATCCCGGCGAGCTCTGAGCCCACGTACGGCACGACCGTGTAGCGAGCCCGGAGCGGTTCCGGGAGCGCGGCGCGCCGGGCCTCGAGCCACTGGCGATCGCCCGTCGCCGGGTTCGCGCCGCACTGATGGATGACCTGCGCACGCTCGAGCAGCGGCGGGAGGAGAGGCCCGATGGCCCGGTTGATCCGATGGGCCCCCTGGGCGCCACCCGTCACGTAGACGAGCGGCAGCACCGCGTCCAGGCCGAAGCGGCGGACCGCGTCGTCGGGCGAGCCGCCGCGCAGCTCGGGCCTGAGGGGGTTGCCTGTCACGACGACCTTGCCGGGGGGAAAGTGGCCGCCGCCGTCGGGGAACGTGACGGCGATGCGACGCGCGAAGCGGGCGCCGATCCGGTTCGCCAGCCCCGGCGCCGTGGTCTGCTCGTGGATGACGATCGGGAGACGCAGGGTCGCGGCCGCCAGGACAACCGGGAGCGCGACGAAGCCGCCCGTGGCGAACACGACGCGCGGCCGGAGCCTTCCGAGGAGCCGCCTGGCGCTCGCGACGCCGGCGGGAACGCTCACGGCGAGGTCGACGACGTTCTGCCATGCCCAGTAGCGGCGGAGCTTTCCGGTCGGGATCGCGAAGTAGGCGATGTCGCGCTCGGGCGCGCGCCGGGCCTCGACGCCGGTCCGCGAGCCGATCCAGGCGCACCCGATCGAGCGCTCGCGCAGGAGGGCGGCGACGGCGAGGCCGGGGCTCGTGTGGCCACCGGTCCCGCCCCCCGCGATGACGACCTCAACCACCACGCGTCTTTTCGCGCTGGCGCTCGAGCGCGAGCTCGATCAGGCGGTCGAGCAGCTCGCCGTAGCCGAGCCCGGAAGCCTCCCACATTCGCGCGTACCCGCTCGTCGCGGTGAACCCGGGGATCGTGTTGATCTCGTTGACGAGGATCCGATCGCCCTCGAGAAAGAAGTCCACCCGCGCCATGCCGGCGCAGTCGATGGCGCGATACGCCTCGAGCGCGAGCTCGCGGATCCGCCGGGTCGTCTCGGCCGGAAGGGAGGCTGGCACCGTGAGTCGCGCCTGGCCATCCGCGTACTTCGTCGCGTAGTCGTAGAACTCGCCCGCGTACGTGATCTCGCCGGGCAGGGAGGCCACGGGCTCGTTGTTCCCGAGCACGCTCACCTCGATCTCGCGGCCTGAGACGGCGCGCTCGACGAGGATCTTCCGGTCGTAGCGCGCCGCCTCGTCGAGCGCCCGGGGCAGGGCGCCCGCGTCGCGGACCTTGCTGATCCCGACGGACGAGCCGAGATTCGACGGCTTGACGAAGCAGGGGAAGCCGAGGGTCTCCGCGACCCGGCGCGCGACGCGCTCGGGCGCCCCCCGCCATTCGTGGCGGGCCACCACGAGGTGCTCGACGACGGGCAGGCCGTGGGCCTGGAACACCGCCTTCATCGTCGCCTTGTCCATCCCGACCGCGGAGGCGAGCACGCCCGCGCCGACGTAGGGCAGGTCGGCGAGCTCGAAGAGGCCCTGGATCGTGCCGTCCTCCCCGTACGGGCCGTGGAGCATGATGACGACGACGTCGAGGTGGCGCACCTCGGCGGGTAGGCCCCCGGCGGGCTCGGTCCGGGCGAGGCTCGCCGTCGCGGCGCTGTCGACGGCGTCGGCGCGGTCGGCCAGCGCCTTCTTGACCTCGCCGGCGCCGTCGTCCGAGGGCAGCGCGACGCGCGCCTCGGCGGCGAGCGCCCGCAAGGGGTCGCCGCCCACGACCCAGCGCCCGTCGCGGGCGATCCCGATCGGCACCACGGTGTGACCGCGCGCCTCGAGCGCCGTGATGACCGAGGCCGCGGACGCGAGGGAGACCTCGTGCTCCCCCGACCGGCCGCCGAAGACGACGCCCACGCGCAGGCGCGGCATGCGCGTTACCGGGTCGCCATGATCATCGCCCGCGCGACGAGGCTGGCGAGCCCTTGGAGGTGGGGCACCCACATGGCGCGGAAGGCGTACGCGACCACCGCGAGCACGAGGTACACGACCAAGGTGGAGATCCAGTCCGGCATTCCCGGCCGGTGATACATCGACTCGAGCGTTCCCGCCAGCACGGCGCCGACGAACGCGACGAGGCCGAACGCCGCGACCAGCGCGAGCGGCGTCAGGAAGCTGAACACGAAGACCATGAAGATCGCGTCGGCGCGGTCGATCTTCTCGTGGAACACCTTGGCGCCGGCGGGCTTCTGCGCGAGCGACTCGATCGCGTCCCCGAGTCGTCCCCACGACACGAAGCCGAAATAGCTCAGGAGGAAGGCGACGACGAAGACGAGCAGGAGCCAGTGCGACCAGTTCTTCCGGTCGAAGGACCACACGGCTATGCCTCCGCCCGCCGCCGCTCGGCGCGCCAGCGCCGCCACTCGGCGAGCCGCCGGCCGAGCTCGGCCTCGAGCCCGCGGTCGGTCGGCCGGTAGTACTGGCGCCCGCGGAGCGCCTCGGGGAGGTCGTCCTGATCGACGCGCGCGTCGGGCGCGTCGTGCGCGTACTGATAGCCCGCCCCATAGCCCAGGTCCTTCATGAGACGCGTCGGGGCATTCCGAATGTGCAGCGGCACGGGCTCCGCCGGCCGCTCCCTCACGTCCGTCTGCGCCGCGTCGTAGGCGACGTACACCGCGTTCGATTTGGGAGCGAGCGCCAGGTAGAGCGTCGCCTGGGCGAGGGCGAGCTCGCCTTCGGGATCACCGAGGAAATGATACGCCTCCTTCGCCGCGAGCGTCAGCGAAAGCGCGTGCGGATCGGCGTTGCCGACGTCCTCGGAGGCGAACCGCACCAGCCGCCGGGCGAGGTAGAGCCGGTCCTCGCCGGCCTCGAGCATCCGCGTGAGCCAGTAGAGCGCCGCGTCGGGATCGGAGTCGCGCAGGGACTTGTGGAGCGCCGAGATCAGGTTGTAGTGCTCCTCGCCCGACTTGTCGTAGAGCAGGGTCCTCTTCTGCGCCGCCTCCCGGACCGACGCCGCGGTCACCCGGCGCCGGTCACCCGCCGGTACCCGCCCGACCGCGACCTCGAGCACGTTCAGCGCCGCGCGCGCGTCGCCGTTGGCGAGCCCCGCGATGAGACGGAGCGCGTCGTCGTCGACCTCGGCGCCGAGGCCCGCGAGGCCCCGCGCCGCGTCACCGAGCGCGCGCCGCATGATCGCGACCAGGCCGTCCTCGCCGAGGGGGCGCAGCACGTAGACACGGCAGCGCGAGAGGAGCGCCGAGTTCACCTCGAACGACGGGTTCTCGGTCGTCGCGCCGACGAGCACGATCGTCCCCGTCTCGACGTGGGGGAGGAAGGCGTCCTGCTGGGCGCGATTGAACCGGTGGATCTCGTCGACGAAGAGGATCGTGCGCGTCCGCTGGCGCGCCCGCGCCCGCTCGGCCTCGGCGACGACCTCACGGATCTCCTTCACGCCCGAGAGCACCGCGGAGAACGCGACGAAGCGGGCGCCCGCCGTGTGGGCCATCAGCCGCGCGAGCGTCGTCTTGCCCGAGCCGGGCGGTCCCCAGAGGATCATCGAGTGGAGCTCGCCGGTCTCGATCGCCGACCTCAGGACCGCGCCCGCGCCGAGCAGATGCTCCTGGCCGAGGACCTCGTCGAGCGCGCGCGGGCGCATCCGGTCGGCCAGCGGCGCGGGCGTCGCCGTGACCGGCGTCTCGCGCGGCGTCGCGTCGAAGAGGTCCATCACGTCCGCCCGTGCCCGTCGTGGCAGTGCGAGCCGAGGCGGTTCGACCGCCGAGGCGAGCCCTGAAATCCGAAGTGCGTCGTGAGCCACTCGGGCAGCCGCGCGAGGTCCGACAACCAGGCGACCGGCGTGACGCCGTGGCGCGTGAGGTCCGCCTCGCGCGCGCCGTAGGCGACGAACGGCACGCCGACCGCCGCGGCCGCGACGCCGTCCACCCACGAGTCGCCCACGACCACGGCGTCGCGCGTGCCCGCGAACCGGGTCGCGGTGTCGGCTGAGGCGGCTCGGGCGTCGAGGCGCGCGCCGAAATGTTCCGCGATGATCCGCCAGCCGTCGGGATCCGGCTTGAGTGCCGTCATGTCGTCACGGGTCACCACGAGATCGAGGAGGGGGGCAAGCCCCAACCGCTCGAGCGCCGGCAGCGTCACCGGGCGCGCGTTGTTCGTCCAGAGCGCCGTCTGGACGCCCGCGCGCCGCGCGCCCCCGACCGCGTCGAGCGCGCCCGGCTCGAGCGCGGCCGCGCCCATCGCCCGCCACTCGTGCTCGAGCGCGATCGCCCAGACGGCGCGCTCGAGGTCGGGCGCCTGGCTCTTCGACCAGGCAACCAGCTCGAAGACCCGGTACCGCTCCGGCCGGTCGGGCAGCGGGCCGCGCTCGCGCTCGATGAGCCGCCGCATGTCGGCGGCCATCGCAGCCAGGTCGAGCGGTGTACGGATCAGGGTGTGATCCAGGTCGAATACGCACAGACCCACGCATTGACCGTATCATAGCCGTGCTACGATGAGTGGTCATCATGGCTCGCCGGTGGCCGCTCCTGTCGGCGTCCGTAGTCCTGCTCGTGGCCACGCTCTCCGCCCCGCCCGCACGGGCTCTGGACGAGCCCGAGCGGCTCAGGCTGGTCGGCGAGCGCGCGTTCGCCGACGGGCTCTATCCGCTCGCCCGCCGCGTGCTCGAGCGGTTCGTCGCCGAGTATCCGAATGACCCGCACGCCGGCAGCGCCCTGTTCCTCCTGGGCCGCGCGCGCTTCGCGCTGGGCGACACCGAGTCCGCCCTCGAGGCGCTCCGGCGCGCGCAGGCGGCGATCTCACCCGCGGAGGCGCTCGAGGCGAAGTTCTGGGAGGCCGAGACGCTCTTCCGTCTCCGGCGTTTCACCGAGGCGCGGGCCGCGTACGACGCGGTCGTCAAGACGGACGCCGCCGCGCCGCGCGCCCCCGAGGCGTTGTACGGCCTCGCGTGGAGCGACCTGGAGCTCGGGCGGCCCGAGACGGCGATCGCGGAGCTGCGCGAGCTGCTCGCCCGGTGGCCGGACCACGCGCTGGTCCCGTCGGCGACGCTCCACCTGGCCCGCACCCTCGCCGAGCAGAAGCGCTTCGGCGACGCCCTGCCGTTCCTCGAGGGCTTCGCCACGAAGTACCCGAACCACAAGCAGCTCCCGGACGCGCAGTACCTCTTGGGCTGGGCGCGCGTGAAGTCGGGCGACACGAAGGCGGGGCTCGCCGACCTGCGCGCGTTCGTCGCCGCGGCGCCGAACCACGAGCTGGCGCCGGCGGCGCGCCGGATGATCACGGAGACGATCACGCGCCACGGCGACCGGAGCGAGCTCGGGGCCGCCTACAAGACGCTGATGGACGAGACGCCGCCGACGCCCGAGGGGCTCTACGACGCGGGCTCGATCGCGGGCCGGCTCGCACGGCCGAGCGATCAGGTGGCGGCGTGGCGCCGTCTCCGGAAGGAGTTTCCCGACCACCCGCTCGCGACGCGCGCGGCGCTCGACCTGGCGAACGCCGCGTTCAAGCGCAAGGACTGGAAGGACGCCGCGGCGCAGGCCCAGGCGGCGGCGCAGAGCGGCGACGGCGGGGTGCGTGCCGAGGCGCTCCTGCTCGCCGGCGAGTCCGAGGTCAAGCTCGGCCGCTACGGCGCCGCCGCCAAGGCGTTCGAGGCCGTCGGCGGCGTGAAGGACGTCGAGGCCGGGGTCCGCTACCGGGCGCTCGCCGGCCTCGGGCTGGCGCGAGAGCAGCTCAAGGACCTGCGCGGCGCCCTCACCGCGTACGAGTCGGTCGTTCGCGGGAGCCCGGACGCGACGCTGCGCGACTGGGCGCGCGAGCGCGCCCAGTCCGTCAAGAGCCAGCTCGCGCGACCGCCGGCGGGCGACGGGAAGACGGGCACCGGCAAAGAGGGCGGGCGGTCGTGAGGCGTGCGCTTGGCGCGGTCCTCCTGGGCGCGCTGCTCGCCGCGCCGCCCGCGCGGGCCGCGATACCGCTTGCGCTGGTTCCGCCGCCGCCCGAGCTCACCGCGCTCATCCCGTTCGCCGAGGCGCCGCTCGACAAGCCCCCGGTCGGTGTCCGCGAGCTCCCGCTCCCCGAGGGGCCCACCGACCTGCCACCGTTCCCACCCGCGACGATCGTGGCGCCGTGGCCCTCGAAGCCCACCGCTGCGCTCGCCCAGCCCGCGCCGCTCGCCTGCGTCGGCGCGTTCTTCGGGGTCGCCGCGGCGGCGCTCGAGTGCGGTCAGGCGCGCATCGCCAAGGCCGAGTACGACGATGCGGCGAAGGCCCTCGAGCAGGCGGCGCGCAGCGGTGAGGAGAAAGACGTCGTGCTCGAGGCCCGCTACTGGCTCGGCGAGACGTACTGGCAGCTCGGGCGGGCCGAGTCGGCGGACCGGCTGTTCCGTCAGGTCGTGCAGACCGCGCCGAAGGCGAGCGCCTTCGGCCTCTGGGCCACGCACTCGGGCGGCTGGACGGCGCTCCGGACGGGCGACGCCATCCGCGCACGCGACACCTTCGCCCAGCTGCTCGCGGGCGCCGTGCCGGCGGCGATGGAGCCGTGGGCGCGACACGGTCTGGGGCTCGCGAGCTACGCGCTCGGCCGGTACGACGAGGCGGTGGCCGCGTGGGAGGCGCTCCGGTCCCGGGGCGCGCCGGGGTCGCTCGCGCGCGACGTCGGCTTCTGGCTCGGCGAGGCGCTCGGGCGCGTGGGCCGGTACGACCGCGCCGCCGTGGAGCTCAACCGGTTCGTCAACGGCGGGCCCCACGCGCTGCTGGACGCCGGCTGGCTCAGGCTCGGCTGGTGGAGCCTCACCGCGCAGCGGCCGAAGGAGAGCGCAGCCGCGTTTCGCACGTATCTCACGCCGCCGACCTCGCCCGCGGCGGCGCCCCGGACGGGCACGGAGCGCGACTGGGCCGAGGCGGGGCTCGCGCTCGCGCTGCTCGGAAGTGACGTGAACGCGGCCCGCGACGCCGCGCGCGGCCTGGACGCCCGGCGCTCGCCCCTGCGGGACGCGCTCTTCCTCCGCTTCGCGAAGGCGCTCGTGGATGGCAAGAAGGGCGCGGAGGCGCAGGCGATCATCCAGGAGCTGCTCGGCGCGAACCTCACGCCCACCCTGCGCGGCTGGGTCCTGCTCCTGAACGGCGAGGCGAGCCGTCTCCAGGGGAACCTCGACGATGCGCGGACCCAGTACGACCTGGCCCGGCGCGCCGATCCCACGACGGCGACCGGCTGGTTCGCGGGGCTTCGCGTGGCCCAGATCAACTTCGACCTGCGGGAGTTCGCGCAGGCGGCGCGCGACCTCGCCGGGCTCGTCGCGACGGCGCCCTCGGCCGACACCCGCGCGACGGCGCTCCTGCTCCAGGCCGAGGCCGCCTACCACGCGGGCACCTACGCCGCCGCGAGCGCAGCGTTCCGACGCGCGCTCGTCGAGTTCTCGGGCCATCCGCTCGCTGGCGCGGCCCGGCTCGGCGTCGCGTGGGCGGCGCTCAGGCAGGACAAGGACGACGAGGCGCGGCGCGAATTCCTCGAGTTCGTCCGACGGGACCCCCGGGACCCGCAGGCCGCGGACGCGCTCCTGCTCGCGGCGGAGCTCGCCCTGAAGGCGCCGACCGAGTGGACCCAGGCCAAGGCGCTCCTCGACCGGATCGTCGCAGAGTACCCGAATCGGCCGCGCACGGAGTTCGCGAAGCTTAACCGCGCGGTGCTTCTGCTCCGCACGGGCGACCTCAAGGCGGCCCAGGCGGAGCTCTCCGACTGGATCGCGCGGGCGCCGTTCGGGCCGCTCCTCGGCCGCGCGTACGCCGCTCTCGGCGCCGCGCTCCTCGCCGCCGGCGTGCCGGCCGACGCGGCGAAGGCGTTCGCGCAGGCCCAGCGCGAGGGGCTGGGCGCGCTGGCGACGCTCGGCCTCGCCGCGTCCGAGCTCGCGCGGGGGAAGCCCGACGTCGCCAAGGGCCTGTTCGAGGACGCGCGCGACAAGGGCACGGCCGCGATCGCGCACGCCGCGGAGTACGGCCTCGCCGCGACCGCCTTCCTGGGCGGCGCCCACAAGGAGTTCAGGCAGCCGGCCCTGGCGGAGCTCGACGCGGCGCCGAAGGGGCGCGGGGCGCCGCGGCTCCTCTACGTCTTGACGGGACTCGCCGTCGAGGAGAAGGACTGGGCGGGCGCCCTCGGATTCGCCAAGCGGCTCGCCAGCGAGTTCCCCGTCGACGAGGCGGCGGACGACGCCTTCGAGAGCATCGCGGCCGCTGCCGCCCAGGCCAGGGCCTGGCCGGTCGTGGCCGAGGCATACAGCGAGCTCCGCTCCCGGTACCCGAAGAGCCCGTTCGCCGACGCCGCGATCGTCACCCTCGCCGAGGCGCAGGTCGAGACGGGACGCGTCGACGTGGCGCGGCGGGAGCTCGAGAAGTTCGTGACGTCGGCGCCTGCGGACGCGAAGCTCGGGCGGGCGTGGCTCCTGCTGGCCCGGGCGCGCGCCGCGACCCGCGACCGCACCGGCGCGATCGACGCGTACGCGCGCGCCGCCAAGGACGGCCGTGTGCGCGAGTGGAGCAAGACGGAGATCCTGAGCTACGCGCGCCTGCTCGCCGAGGACAAGCGCGCGGGCGAGGCGCGTGCGGTCCTCTCCGAATTCCTCCGGCGCGCTGACGGGGCCGACGCGGCCGACGCGGCCTACGCGCTCGGTGAGACGTACCAGGGCGAGGGGGACTATCCCGCGGCGGTCGAGTACTTCATGACGGCCGCGTACGTCGCGCCCGAGTCCGCTCCCGGCCGCCGCGCGCTCCTCGGCGCCGCCGCGAGCCTCGTGGCGCTCAAGCAGCCCGACTCGGCGGCGATCGTCTACAAGAAGCTCCTCGAGCAGCGGGAGGTCCCCTCCGAGCTTGCCGACGCCGCGCGCCGGGGCCTGAAGGAGATCGCACGGTGAAGGGGTACGGGGGACGCGTCCTCGCCGTGGATCTCGCGTCGGGTGCCTCACGGATCGAGCCGCTCGACGAGCGGACGGCGCGTCGGCTCCTCGGGGGCAACGGCCTGGCCGCCCGCCTCCTCTACGACCGCGTCCCGCCCGGGACGGAGCCGTTCGCGCCCGAGAACGCCGTCGTCTTCAGCGTGGGGCCGATCACGGACACGACGGTGCCGGGCAACAGCCGCGCCTGCGTCGCCTCGAAGTCGCCGCTGACGGGGCTCTTCTTCGACTCGACCTTCGGCGGCCGCTTCCCCGCGACGCTGAAGCGCACGGGCTTCGACGCGGTCGTGATCACCGGCCGCGCGGCCCGGCCGTCCTATCTCGTGGTGTCCGAGACGGGCGCCGAGCTCAAGCCGGCGCATGATCTCTGGGGGCGCGCGACGCGGGACACGGTGCAGGCGATCGTCGCCGCGGAAGGCCCGGAGGCCGACGCGATCGCGATCGGCCCGGCGGGCGAGCGGGGAGTGCGCTTCGCGGCGATGGCGCACTACTGGAAGAATCGGGAAGGTGTCTCGGGGCGCGGCGGCCTCGGCGCCGTGCTCGGCGCCAAGCAGCTCAAGGCGGTCGTCGTGCGGGGGACGCGAAAGACGGAGGTCGCGGATCCGGCGGCTCTCAAGGCGCTCGTGGACGAGACGCGCGAGCCCCTGAAGAAAGGCACGCAAGCGCTGGCGACCTACGGGACGCCGTTCCTCGTGGGGCCCATCAACGCGCTCGGGGGGCTCGGCGCCTTCAATCTGAAATCGGAGGTCTTCGCCGACGCGCGCCAGGTAGGCGGCGAGGACATGAAGACCCACTACCACGACCGGGACACGACGTGCCTCAAGTGTCCGGTGGCGTGCGGCAAGCAATACGCGATCCCCGCGGGCGAGTTCGCGGGCACGCGCGCGAAGATGCCAGAGTACGAGACGATCTTCGCGCTGGGCCCGATGCTCGGCATCGCGAACCCCGAGGCGCTGATCCTCGCCAACGACCTCTGTGACCTCCTCGGCATGGACACGATCTCGATGGGCGTCACGCTCGCCTTCGTCTGCGAGGCGCTCGAGCGCGGCTGGCTCACGAAGGACGACGTCGGCGTGGACTTCGGGTGGGGGAACTGGCGTGGGATGCTCGCGCTCGTGGAGCTGACCGCGCGGCGCGAGGGCTTCGGCGCGCGCCTGGCCGAGGGGGCGTGGCGACTCGCGGAATCCGTCCATCCCGACGCGACGAAGCTCGTCTACGCGGTGAAGCGTCTCGAGCTGCCGGCGCACTCGGCGCGGGCGCTCAAGGGGCTCTCGATCGGCTACGCCACGGCGACCCGCGGCGGGAGCCACCACGACACCCGCCCGACTCCCCAGTACGCTCAGGGGTTCGACCGCCGGTCCACCAAAGACAAGCCCGCGTTCGCGGTCCGAAGCCAGCACTTCACCGCCGTCGGCGACTCGCTCGTCATGTGCCGCTTCACCGCCGAGCGGGGCTTCGGCCTCTTTCTCGAGGAGCCCTACGCTCGGATGGTCCGCGCCGTCACGGGGTGGGACACGACCGTCGAGGAGCTCGAGCGCGTGGGCGAGCGCATCATCAACCTCGAGCGGCTCTTCAACGTGCGCGAGGGCGTGCGACGCCGCGACGACGTCCTCCCCTGGAAGGTCATGCACGAGCCCATTCCCGAGGGCCCGTCGGCCGGCATGTCCTGCCCGTCCGACGAGCTCGGCGCGATGCTCGACGCCTACTACGGGCTCCGCGGCTGGGACCGGGACGGCGTGCCGACGTCGTCGCGGCTCGCGGCGCTCGAGCTAGGGTAGAGTAGGGCAGGTCCTCCGTCCGGGCGGATAGCTCAGCTGGGAGAGCGCGGCCCTTACAAGGCCGAGGTCAGAGGTTCGATCCCTCTTCCGCCCACCAATTACGACAGCCAGTTAAGCAGCACACTCCATCACGCCCTGCCCGCCAGTGTAAGACTTCCTGCTACTTCACCGGCACGGGCGAGCGGCTGGCTTTTGTCGGCGATCAAGCACCCAATGACCGGCCCGTGGTCCGCTAACGGCCACTACGAACGCACCAGCCGAGTCCGGGCACCAACACGTCCGGGGTGACGCCGATCGAAAAGTGGCCATTGCCCTCGTCCGTTACGATCAGAACCCGATTCGAAGGAAATTGGTCGGACGTCCAGTATCGATCCCCTTGAACCGACGGCAGAACGAATGGATGACCGGGGGGGAGGATGATAAAGCTGCCAACGACGCCGTTCTGCCACTCAATGAGACTTGTCAATTCCGACGAGGTGGGAAGCCGCCAGCCAAAACGATTCCCCCGGCTCGGATTGTTGATGTTGCAGAATTGATCGTTGAGCGTCCAACTCGTCTTGAAGGCATCCGGCGCCTTTTGCCAGACGAGGCCCGTCTCCCGATCCAAAACCGCCTCGTTGTTCCAGTCCGAGAGAACGACGAACCGTGCAGACCCTGGTAGCTTTTGGTCCCACGACGGCGTCGGGTAATAAAACCCGTTGACCGCCTGCGCAGGGACGCTCGACAAGACGATGAGCATGACTGGCCACAGGATGTGCCGACTGACCGTCTTCATGGCCGTCCTCCTGTTTGAGGGACGCACTACAACCCCTTCGCCGCTTTCATCACTTCTCTCTTCGCCCTCAAAGCCAGACGCTCTGCCTTGTGGGGCGACCCCGAATTATTCACGGTGTGAATCGCCCTGCGACTCGCCTTGACGGCGCGGCGGATCGTTTGGTCCATCCGCTTCTTCCACCGTGATACATGCTTCCAAGCGCCGGCCTTGCCGAATCTGATCCTCAGTCCTTTCATTATTGTGCCCTCCTAGCTCCAACCTCTCACGGCAGGGGTGGATTCCGGAAACAATTCCTAACTTCAACGAACTTCCTCGCCGACGGATCGGAGTTCATGTGAGGCGAGTCTAGGAGAGAGCGCACCTGGTTGGTTTGCCGATTACCACCCGGGACAGGGAACGCAGCGCGATCAGATGGGAATCAAGTCCTCTTCAACGCCTCCCACGCCGCACGATGCACCGCTCGCCACGGCGTGCGCTCCCACGCCGTACCCGTGGCGCTCGTGCGCGAATGTCCCATCTCGCTCTTGTGGAACGTTGCACGCCGGCGGTGGAAGGCACTTTTGCGCTCTCAGCGCGGTTCGTACGGCAGAGCAACATCAATCAGTAGGCGAATCTCATGGTCCTCCTCGTCTTTCCCAGCCAGGACGATCTTCCATACCGGGGCAAAAGAGCCAAGCCCACATGGCGAGTTCACACAAATTAGTCGCGAAGCAAACGGCCCCAGTCGGAGTTCCCCGTGCGGCGGTAGTTGCCACCGCCCGACGTCTACTACACGCTCTGCGGGCCTGAGCACACCATAGCCAGCGGAGACGCTTCCTTCGACGCGCGTGAAAGTTATCGTTGAGCCACTCGTTTCTTTCAGAGCCAGCACGAACGAATACCAGCTCGAGTTCTGTCCCAGAACGGCGTTGCCGGACACGTTCATTTCTACCGCCTGCCAGGCCACAGGGCCAGAGATGCCGGAGGTCTTGACTCCTAGGGACGCGCAAGCCGTTACGGGCAGAATCAGAATCACCGCAACGGCGCTGCGTCCCTTCATTGACCAACAGCTTGTTGCTCGCGAGGTTCCTTACTTATCGTTGAAGAGTCCGAACAGCCACTGGCCGATCAGACCCATGACGGGGGGCAGCAGGACGCCAGGAAGACAACGCGCGAGGGTCAGCGGCCAGCCCAACAACGGCGCCTCGTAGGTGAGCATCCTGATCGGGCTCACCAGCGTCTTGGCCGTGAGCAGGGCGATGAGCGGTCCCGGCGCGGCGCCGCTTCGAAAGAGATTCGCGGCGACGGGGAAGAGCAGGTAGGGGCCCCCGGGAATCGCCAGCCCCGCCACCCAGCCCACGAGGATGCCCTGCGCCATGCGGTCCGCCCCGAGCCAGCGGGAGAGAACGGGCTTGGGGATCAACACTTCGAGGAGCCCGGCCAGGAGGAAGCCGAGCAGCAACTCGAGCCACACGCTCCTCACGAGCTTGCCGGTCGCGAGCAGCCCGCGAACGGGCAGCACCGGGTCCGTGGCGAAGGCGACGACCAGTGCGACGACCACGAGCCCCGTGAGGATCCAGGCGCTCAGGTCCACGCGCCGTGTCACTTCCGTGCGGCCGGCCGCGGCGCCCTGTACTCGAAGCCGCCGTCAGGCGCCGAGAGCGCCTGCTGGCGCGCGGACTCGATGAGCCCGTGATCGGGTGACAACGAGCACGCCGGGTCGGTCGCTGCCGCGTTTCGCGTCAAATAGAATGCCTGGCACCGGCAGCCGCCGAAATCGATCGCGCGGCGCTCGCAGCTCTTGCACGGCTCGGGCATCCAGGCCTCACCGCGGAAGGCGTTGAAGCCCGGCGAGTCGCGCCAGATCGCCTCGAGCGGGCGGTCCTTGACATTCTCGAACACGAGCCCGGGCAGCGTGTGAGCCGCGTGGCAGGGCAGGACCAGGCCGTCGGGGCTGACGACGAGAAAGCGCCGGCCCCAGCCGTCCATACACGCCTTCGGGAACTCGGAGTAGTAGTCGGGCATGACGAAGAGAACTTCCATTTTGCCGCGTAACCGCGCATGCGCTGCGGCGCTCGCCCGTCGCGCCGCGTCCAGCTGGGCGGCGGTCGGCAGCAAGGCGCGCCGGTTCACGAGTGCCCACCCCACATACTGCGTATTGGCCAGCTCCAGGCGGTCCGCCGCGAGCGCCTCGGCCAGCGCGACGATCTCCTCGATGTGACCGAGGTTCTCCCGGTGCAGCACCACGTTGAGCGTCAGGGGGAATCCGAGCTCCTTGACCCAGCGCGCCACTTCCAGCTTCCGCTCGAAGGCGCGCAACCCGGCGATACGGTCCGAGCTCGGCGCCGCGACGTCCTGGATCGATACCTGCACGTTGTCGAGTCCGAGGGGACGGAGGCGCGCGAGGCGCTCACGGCTCAGGGGGATACCGCTCGTGATGAGATTGGTGTAGAGGTCGACGGCCCGGGCGCCCTCGATGAGGGTCTCCAGATCGTCCCGGAGGAGCGGCTCGCCCCCCGTGAGGTGGAGCTGGACGACCCCGAGCTCCTCGGCCTCGCGAAACACGCGGAGCCAGTCCGCCGTGTCGAGCCCGTCCGTGTGGCGCCCGTAGTCCACGGGGTTCGAGCAGTACACGCAGCGGAGCGGGCACCGGTACGTCAGCTCGGCGACGAGCGTATACGGACGGTACTCGTCGCTCACGGCTCGCTCTGCATCAGGCCGCGCTCGGCGAGCGTGGCCAGGAACGACATGACGTCGCGCTCCACCTGCTCTCGCGGTTGGGAGGCGTACTTCTCCGCCAGCCGCTCGACGATGGCGTGGACGGTGTGCTCGCCCGTGCACAGGGTGGCGATGTCGGCGGCGGTCGGGTTCAGCACGAGCCCGCGCTCGGGGTAGAGCAGGAGATACCGTGCCGTCTTTCGATCGAAGCGGATCCGCGCCTTTGCGGCGAGCCGCGGCCGACTGTCCAGGGCGATCACGCGCGGGCGCCCGCCGGTCCCCACCCAGGCTCGATGTACGCCGCGTAGGCGCAGTCGAGGAGGTGCCAGAGCACCTCGGTCTTTCGGATGAGCGCGGCCACACAGCGCTCCTGGAGCTCGTAGCTCCGCGCGTGGCGGACCACGTAGTCGATGGCCTCTTCCGAGTCGCGGCGCGCCCGCGGCACGCGCGACCGGAAGTACTCGAGCATGTCACGGCTCACCCACGGATAGTGACGCTCCCACGCGAGCACGCGCTTCTGCATCAGGTCCGGTGCGAAGAATTCCGTGAGCGACGAGGCCACCGCCTCCACGAGGCTCCTCTCTCGCACGAGCTGGACGTAGCCGTCGCAGGCGAAGCGGACCCCGGGGAGCACCGACCGACAGCTCGCGACCTCGTCACGGTCGAGACCCACCCCCTCGGCGAGCCGGAGCCAGAGCTCTAGGCCGCCGTCCTCGGCGTCGTGGTCCTGGATGCGATGGACCCACATCCGCCGGAACGCCGGATCCTCGGACTTCGACAGGATGATCGCGTCCTTGATCGGGATCCGCGTCTGATAGTAGTAGCGGTTGAGCACCCACTGCTGGAGCTGAGCCTTGGTCAGCTTGCCGTCGTGCATGAGCACATGATAGCGATGGTGGTCGTGGTAGCGGCGCTCGCCCTCTTGCCGGATCCACTCGATGAACTCCGCCCTCGACAGCGGCGCGCGCGGGGCCGGGTCAGTCATAGCGTGATCTCCATCCCGTCGTAGGCGATCTCCCAGCCGGCAGCCGTGACGCTGGCGCGCTCGGGCGAGTCTTCGCGCAGCAGCGGGTTCGTGTTGTTGAGATGGATGTAGATCTTCCGCGCGGCTCCGAGCTTCGCCAGCTGCCTGGCGCTGCCAGCCGGGCCGCCGACGGGGAGGTGAGCCATATCCTCGGCCCGCTTTTCGCCGAGGCCGAGGGCGCGCAGCTCGTCGCTCGACCAGAACGTGCCGTCGAAGAAGACGCAGTCGGCGCCGTCGAGGACCTGGCGCACCGACTCCGTCAAGGCGCCCACGCCGGACACGTACGCGAGGACGCTCCGGGTCCGCTCGTCGATGATCCTGAAGCCGACGTTGTCTTCCTGATCGGGCGGCATGAGCCCTTCGAGGTGCACGGGCGGTTTTCCGGGCACAGGCACGGCCTCCACGGCGAGCCCGCTCTCACGGCCGTCGACGCCGAACAGCTCCTCGCGCCGGCCGGGCTTGAGGGTCCGCCACGTCACCTGTCCCGGGAAGCGCTCGAGCGTGCGATATAGCACGTTCTTCTCGGTGAAGCCGACGCGCACGCGCTCGGTCGCGTAGACGAGCAGCGGGTGGGATTCCCTGAGCGAGAGGAGCCCCAGGCAGTGGTCCAGGTCACCGTTCGTGAGCAGGAGCGCCTGGATGGGCGATTGACGACGGTCGCGGGGATGAAGCGACGGAAAGCCCTCGATCTGTGCTCGGATCTCCGGCGAGGCGTTCAGGAGAACCCAGCCCCGGCCCTCGGCGCTAATCGCCACAGATTCCTGGCTTCGCGCCACGGCGGCGAGCGTGCCCTCACGGATCCCGCGGCAGTTCGGACAGCCACAGTTCCACTGCGGGAACCCGCCCCCGGCCGCCGAGCCCAGTACCCGGATCAGCACGAGAGCCCCCCGGAAACGGCCCAGCCCTTCCCGCGGCGAAGCGAGAAGGGCCGGGCGAAACGATGACGCCGGCTAGGTCCTAGAAGCGGTCGTCCGGATCCCGGTCGAAGTCATCGGGCTGGTAGGAGTTGATCTCTGCGTCCATTTTCACTTCGATGAAGGCCGGCGTCTCCCAGGTCATGGCTCGCACCCTCCCATTTGCAGAATTCGCCTGACCGGATCCAGGCGGCGCAATGGTAGAAGAGTCGCTAGGCGGCGTCAAGTCATTTCGATTGGGGTCATTTCGATCGGGGGTGGGCGCGAGGGTGGCGACGATGACCGAAGGGCAGCCACGGATTCTCGCCTTCGCGGGAAGCCTGAGGGAAGGCTCCTTCAACCGGAAGGTGCTGCGCTACGCGATTCTCGGGGCTCGTGAGGCTGGCGGCCATGTGGAGGAGCTCGGTCCGGAGCATCTCACGCTGCCGCTCTACAACGGCGACCTCGAGGAGAACGGCTCGTTCCCAGAGCAGGTTGAGGCCTGGCGCGCGAAAATCCTACAGTCTGACGGACTGCTCATCGCCTCACCGGAGTACAACCACGGCGTGTCGGGTGTCCTGAAGAACGCGATCGACTGGGGGTCGCGCCCTCCCAACGTCTTCCGAGGGAAGGTCGCGGCGTCCTTCGGGGCGACGCCCGGGGCGCAGGGCACGGCGCGAAGCCAGATGAACCTCCGAATCTGCCTCAGCGCGGTCAACGTCTGGGTGGTCCCCAGGACGGTGCTGATCGCGCACGCCAGCGAGGCCTTCGACGCGACCGGCGAGCTCAAGAACCCGCGGCAGGTCCAGGCGCTCACGGCTCTGGGGCGCGCCCTCGTCCAGGCGGCTCGCTCCGGTCTCGCGGACGTCTAGCATGCGCGTCGTGACCCGCGCGCGCTCAGACCCGAAGCAGGCGGCCCGCGTTGCCGCCGAAGATCTTCTCGCGATCGGCCGCGCCCAGACCGGTCTTCATGACGACGTCCCGCGGCCGCTCGTACCCCATGTCGAAGCAGTAGTCGCTGCCGAGCACGACGCGATCGGCTCCCACTAGCCCGACGAGGAATCGGAGGAGCTCCGGCGAGTGAACGATCGTGTCGTAGTGGAACCGGCGCAAATACTGGCCGAAGGGCCGCTGCGCCGCGTCTTTGACCTCCTCACGAACCGTCTGGCCGTGCTGGAGCCGACCCCAGAGATACGGCAGCGCCCCACCGGCGTGGGGGAGAACGACGTTGAGGCGTGGATAGCGGTCGAGCACACCCCCGAGGATGAGACTCGCGGCCGCGACGGCCGTATCGAACGGGTTGCCGAGGAGATTGCTCAGATAATACGAGCGTAGCCGCTCGGCGCCGATCACCGTGACCGGATGGAGCAGCACCGGGAGGTTGAGCGCCTGGCAGCGCTCGTAGACGGGGAAGAGCGCCGGGTCAGAGAGCTCGCGCCCTCCGACGTTGGTCGGCAGGTAGACGCCCCGGATCGCACGGCCTCCTGCCACCCGCTCCAGCTCTTTGAGCGCGAGCGCCGGATCCTGGACGGGCAGGGTCGCGCAGCCCACGAAGCGGTCCGGGAACGCCGTGTGGGCCTCTGCCATCGCATCGTTGACGAGCTGGGCGAGCTGCGCGCCGCGCTCCGGCGGCGCCCAGTGCACCATCGGCACCGTCAGCGAGAGCGCGTGCATCGTGACGTTCTGGCCGTTCATCCGCTCGAGGCGCTTGTCGAGGTCCCAATAGGTCACGTCGAGCGCCAGCCGCACGGTCCCGCGCACGAGCGTGGGGACGCCCGATGCGGAGAACTCGACCTGGAGATCGGGCGGGCCACCCTCTTCGGCGAGGGACTTGAGGAATTTTTCTGGGAAGAAGTGGGCGTGGACGTCGATCGCCGCGGCCGGCGTGGTCTTGCGCTGCGCCGCAGCCGTCCGTGCGCCCGCGAGCGAGAGGATCGAGGTGCCGAGGCTTGCCAGTCCGAGAAAGGCGCGCCGGCTCACGGTTACAGCCGAGGACGCGAGTCCAGTCATGGGCCTCCTCCTTAAGACGAGTTTCTTGCCACTGGCCATCACTGATCAACCCCACCGTTTCGTCCCTTCTCGGACACTCGCGCGTCACGGCGTTGACGGGATGGACCCAGCTCGGCCGGGTGTATCCATGCGCTTTATTGAGTCTGCGCGTCTGGCAGGCGTCTTGCTCGCTCCCCTGCGGGACGATGGCGAGAAGAGCCGGCACGCCGCTGACCAACCCGCTCGGGAACGACAAGAAGCAGGACCTCGTGAATTTCCTGCGGGCGTCGTAGGGCTACCGGGAGCTCATGGACGCGATCCGTCGTATCGGCCAGCCTACGTTCGAGCGCACCGGGGGGGGACGCGATGAGCGTGTGTCCGTCCGCTTCAAGCTGAACCGCGAACCCGACATGACGTGGATGGACTGCTTCAAGTCTCACGCTGCGTCCAGCGCGCTCGGCGGGGCCAACGCCGTGTTCCGCGGAAACGAGGTCTGTATCGAGGTGGCAAAGCCGACCGGAGTGCCGGAGGTCGCGACGGCCGTGGATTGCTTCATCGAGTGCGCGAACCTCAAGCTGCGGTCCTTCCCGGGCCGGGCTCCCGAACGACGGTCGACACCGTCTCCGCTCCGACCGAGGGTGCGCGGCAGCTTCTGACCGCTCAGGCCCGCGCCGCAGGCCTCGCTCGCCTCCGTCCCCCTCGCTCAGATTCGGCCTCGCTCAGGAGGTCATCTCCAACCTCTGCTTCGGGGGGACGAAGCGTCACCGTCCGGACCGCGGCTCAGCGGCCGGCGACGCGCCACGCATCGATGACGGACCACAACGACACGGCGAGCAGCGCGACCAGCGGCGCGAGCAGCGCGGCGCCCGGGCGAGCGAGCGCCTGCGGGTCGGTCGGCACGGCCCGGCCGGTGAGCCAGCTCAGGACGAGGCCGAGCGCCACGAAGACCGCCCCCTTGAACGGTTGACGGTTGTAGAGCTGGCCCAACCCCGGAAAGATCCCCGAGAGGACCAGCGCGACCGTCTTTCGTCGGCGCGCGGCGGGTTCAGGCATCGTGGCGAGTCGCGGTCACCCCGGCCTTCCACACCTGCTTGATGCGCGCCGGATCTTGAAGGATGCGGACGTCGCGCAGTGGATCGCCGTCGACGACGACGAGGTCCGCCCACTTGCCCTTCTCGATCGTGCCGATCTCCGCCTCGAGCGCGAGGCACTCGGCCGCGAGACTGGTGGCCGCCTGGAGCGCCTGCATCGGGCTCATGCCGGCGGCGACCAGGTGCTCGAGCTCCAGCGCATTGTTCGGATGCCCGTGCCCTCCCGCATCGGTCCCGGCGACCACCTTGACGCCCGCGGCCAGGGCGTGTCGCACGGACTCCAAATGATGGGCACGGAGCGCCCGCGCACGCTCGCGCACGTGCGGCGCCGTCGACTCGCGGTGGTATTCATAGACGGTCAAGGTCGGGACGAAAAAGATGCCGCGCTCGACCATCATCGGAATCAACTCGGGGTCCTCGTCGAGGTAGCAGCCGTGCTCGATGGAGTCCACACCTGCTTCGATCGCCCGCCGCAGGCCGGGCCCCCCGACCGCGTGACACATCACCCGGCGCCCGAGGGCGTGGGCCTCGTCCACCAGCGCCCGCATCTCGTCCGCGTTGAACGCGGCGTCCTTCGGGCCGTGACCGGCCCGCGAGCTGGCGCCGCCGGTCGTGGCGCACTTGATCACCCCCGCGCCGGCGCGGACCATCGCCCGGACCGTCGTCCGCACGCCCTCGATGCCCTGGGCGACGCTTGGGGGAAGGCTCGGATCTTGAAGGAATGGCGACGCATGGCCGGACGGGCTGACGCGGTCGCCGATCCCGCCGATCGGCGAGATGATCCCGAGCGACAGGACCAGGCGCGGCCCCGGGATCAGCCCCTCGTGGACCGCGAGGCGGAAGCCCGCGTCGAGCCCGCCGGCGTCCCGCACCGCCGTGTAGCCTGACGTGAGGATCTGGCCCGCCACCCGGGCCGTCCGGAGGTGCCGGGTGCTCTGGGGCTCGTCGAGGCCCCAGCGCCGCACGAGCTCATACCCGTGGAACGCCAGGTGGTCGTGACAGTCGATGAGGCCGGGCAGGACGGTAAAGCGCGAGGCGTCGATGACCTCGTGGTCCGTGGGTGGGCCCGCGCTCGCGCCGGCCGTGGTGACGGTCTCGATCCGTCCGTTGTGGATCACCACGGCCGCGTCTCGCACGGGTGGCGCGCCCGTGCCGTCGATGAGCGTGCCGGCGCGAAGAATCTTCATGGCGTCCCTCCCAGGCTGGTGTCAGCCGGCGACCGGCCGTCGTAACCGGCTCAAACTCTACCGCGAATCTTTGCCACTTGACACGGCGGCCGTTCGGCCTAGGCTCTTGGGCCGACGGCAGATGAGCGGCCACGCGGGCCGCTCGGAAGGAGGTCGGCGATGCCCCACTATCTCAGCGACGAGGAGCTCAAGCGAACGGCGCCCGCGGAGGTGGCGTCATTCAGGTCCCCGGTCCCCACCCAGATCGTCTCGAACGGCGAGTTCAATCCGCTGCCCCAGACCCGCGAGCAGCAGCGCGTGGAGGCCCGTATCAAGGAGCTGGCCGACGACCTGGGGCGCCGGCACGGGATGGACCGACGCCAGTTCCTGGCCTCGAGCGCGGGCATGGCGGCGGCCTTTCTCGCGATGAACGACGTGTTCGGGCCGATCTTCGACGTCAGCCGGGCCGAAGCGGCGAACCCCGAGGTGGCCGCCCAGCGGGCAGGCATGCTGTCCGGGCAATTCATTTTTGACGACCAGACCCACTTCGTCCGTGACGACTTCAAGCAGGAAGGGTTGCTGGGCCTGGCCCAGTACGCCAAGCAACACTGGAACCCCGCCCTCTGGGGGGAGAAGACCCTCGCGCGCTTCAAGCTCGAGAACTACCTCAAGGAGATCTTCGTCGACAGCGACACGAAGGTCGCTTTGCTCTCCGGCGCGCCCTTCGACGACCAGACGTGGGACCTCCTGTCGAACGACCAGATCACGATGGCGCGCGCCGCGATCAACAAGATCGCCGACTCGCGCCGCCTCCTGGGGCACGCGGTCTTCACGCCGAAGCGCCAGGGCTGGATGAACGAAGTCGATCGCGCGATCAGCACGCTCAAGCCCGACAGCTGGAAGGGCTACACGATCGGCGACCCGCTCTTCCCGTCGAAGATGGGCTCCTACTGGCGCCTCGACGACCAGAAGCTCATGTACCCGTTCTACGAGAAGATCGTCAAGGCCGGCATCACCACGGTGTGCATCCACAAGGGGCTCCTGCCGATTGACTACGAGAAGTCGTGGCCCGGAGTGTGGGAGTACAACACGGTCTGGGACGTCGGGCAGGCCGCGAAGGACTGGCCGCAGGTCAACTTCGTCATCTACCACGCGGCGCTGCGGTCGTTCCTCGAGACCCCTGACGCGGCGCTGGCGGAGTTCGAGCAGACCGGCCGCATCAAGTGGGCGACCGACCTCGCCGAGATCCCGGCGAAGTACGGCGTGACGAACGTCTACGGCGAGCTCGGGACCTCGTTTGCCAACTCTGCGGTGGCGAACCCGCGCTTCGCGGCGGCGTTCATCGGCACGCTGGTCAGGGGGATAGGCGCCGACCACGTCGTTTGGGGCAGCGACTCGGTGTGGTACGGGTCGCCCCAGTGGCAGATCGAGGCGCTGCGCCGTCTGGAGATCCCCGAGGACATGCAGAAGAAGCACAGCTTCGCCCCGCTCGGCCCGGCCGACGGGCTCGTCAAGAGCACGATCTTCGGCGGCAACTCCGCGCGCCTGTACAAGCTCGACATGCGTTCCGCCCAGGGCGCGATCACGCGCGACAAGATCGCGGCGATCAAGGCCGAGTACGTCGCGATGGGCGGCACGCGCAGCAACACCAGGTACGGGTATGTCTACCGGGCGACCGCATGAGCGACTGAGCGGACGAACTCGAGAAACGCGGCGGCGATTCGCTCGGCGAGCTCGGCTCTGGCCTGGCGCCGGCCACGCAGCAGATCGTGGCCGGCGCCCTCGATCGGCAGCAGCGCCGTCTGTGCGGGGATGAGCCCGCGGGCCGACTCGAGCTCGTCGAGCGCGCCGAACGGATCCGCCGAGCCGTGGACGAAGAGCGCCGGCGTCCTGAGGCCGGGGAAGTGCGCGGTCCGGGGTTCCCCGGCGCGGCCGGGCGGGTGCAGGGGATAGGAGAGCAGGAGGAGGGCGTCGGCGAGCCCGGGCTGGCCCGCCGCGAGGATCGACGCCTGGCGGCCGCCGTATGAGTGGCCGCCGAGGAATACGCGCCCGGGCGCTGAGGCGCGCACGGCCTCCACGGCGCCCCGCAGTCCCTCGCGATCGCGCGCGGCGCCGCCCGGCGCGGGCGGCCCCGTCGGGCGCGCCTGACGGAAGGGCAGGTCGTAGCGGAACACGGTCAGCCCGCGCGCCCCGAACGCGTCGGCGAGGGCCACGAGCAGCGGGGCGCGGGCGTTCGAGCTCGCGCCGTGGGTCAGGACGATGCCGTCGCCGCCGGGTGCCACGACCTCACGAGATGCGACGGTAGAGGACGTGGCGGCGGTTCCGCGTGTACGGGCGCACCTGGCCGGGCCAACGCCCTTGGTCCACCGCCTTCGCCCAGGGGTCGCTCGTCAGCACCTCGGGGCCCTCCACCTCGTAGAGCGCGTTGTAGAGGGGTTCCTGCTCGACCACGATCGTCTTGCGCTCGCCGCCGAGCACCATCGTCAGCTCCTGCCGCTTGAAGCGCGCCACGGCGATCACGCCCGGCACCTTGAGGAGCAGGGGCACGTGCTCGCCGTCGTAGACCTCGTTGAAGAGCCCCTCCCGGGTGGGGTCGACGTCCATGGCGGCGCTGAAGAGGTAGCGGGTCTGGATGGGCATGGCGGTCTCTCCTTTTGATCGGGGACTCCCTGGGCCCGTGTCCCGTGATCGAGACGGAGCTTATCAGGCAGCCGCCGGCCGCGCGCGGCAGAACGCGAACAGGGCGTCGTAGACCGGGAACTGGCGGGCCATGTCTTCTTCAAGGTCGCCGCCTTCACCTTCGGAGGCGGCCTGGCGATTCTGGCCTTCGTCCAGGACCAAGTGGTCAACCAGCTGCAGTGGCTGTCGCCGCGGGAATTCTTGGACGGCCTGGCACTCGGTCAGCTCACGCCGGGGCCAGTCGTGATGCTCGCGGCATTCGTTGGTTATCGAGTCGGCGGTCTCTGGGGGTCTGTCGTGAGTGGTGCCGCGATCTTCTTGCCCTCGTTCGTGCTGATGCTCTCCGTCGCGTGCCCGTGCTCGAGCGCGTCAGGAGGATCGCGTGGATGAACGCTGCGCTCAGGGGGGTCGGCCCCGCGGTGGGATGATCGGGGTCGCCCTGCTCCAGATGCTGCCCCAGGCGGTGCCGGACCTCGTCACCGGCTCGGGCCGCCGCCCCTCATGACCGCGGGCGGTGCCGTCGGCGTCGTGCTCCGTCCTCGCTAGCGCGCTCGGCGCCCGCCGGCGCCGGCGGCGCGTGCGCCCCATGACGTGAGTCACGGCGCGTTTCTCGGTCGGGCGAGCCCCGGATGCTAAGATAGCGCGGGAGGCCTGCCATGACCGTCGGCGGGGTCGTCTTCGTCCTCGTAGTCGCCGGGCTCGTGGTGCTGATCATTGCCGGCTACAACAAGCTCGTCGGCCTGCGCGTGCGGTCCGACGAGGCGTGGTCGGACATCGACGTCCAGCTCAAGCGGCGCACCGACCTCGTGCCGAACCTCGTCGAGACGGTGAAGGGCTACGCCGCCCACGAGCGGACCACGCTCGATGCCGTGACCCGCGCGCGCGGCGCCGCGGTCGCCGCGCAGACGCCGGAGACGCGCGCGCAGGCGGAGAACGCGCTCACGGGCGCCCTCCGCCAGCTCATGGCGCTCGCCGAGGCGTATCCGGACCTCAAGGCGAACGCGAACTTCGTCCAGCTCCAGGGGTCGCTCGGCGAGCTGGAGGAGGCGATCCAGAACTCGCGCCGCTACTACAACGCGGTCGTGCGCGACCTCAACACCGCGGTGCAGACCTTCCCGTCGAACTTCATCGCGTCCTTCTTCCAGTTCCACCCGCGGGGATACTTCGAGCTCGACAGCCCCCGAGAGCGGCAGGCGCCCCGCGTCGCGTTCGGGAGCTGAGGGTATCGCTCGGGCGCTCGTCGCGCTCGCGGTCCTGCTCGCGGTGGTCCCGTCGCCCGCGGCGGCGGCGGCGCGCGGCTTCACGATCGCGAACTTCGTGACGAGCGTCCAGGTCAAACCCGACGCGAGCCTCGTCGTCCGCGAGGACATCACGTTCGAATTCCAGGGCGCGCACGCGGGCGTCTATCGCACGATTCCCGTGCGCTACGAGCGCGCCGGCCTGGAGTTCGCGTTGCGGCTGGACGGCATCGGCGTCTACGACGAGGCGAGCCGGCCCCTCCGCCAGGAGATCGCGCACGCGGGCCGGTATGTCCGGATCAAGGCGTGGGTGCCCGGCGCCACCGACACGAAGAAGATCGTGACGTTCGTCTACCGGGTACGGCGCGGGCTCCTGAGGTTCGAGGACCACGACGAGCTCTACTGGAATGTGACGGGCGACGAGTGGGAGGTCCCGATCCAGCACGCCGAGGTGTACGTCAACACGCCAGCCGGCGTCAGCGACAAGGACGTCCGCACCACGGCGTACACGGGACCGCGAGGCTCGGCCGCGCAGGATTTTCGCACGGACCGTGTGGGGGGCTACCTGCGCATCACCGCGACCCGACCCCTGCGGCCGCGCGAGGGCATGACGGTCGTCGTCGGCTGGCCGCCCGGCTACATCGGCCGCCCCTCGGCGCTGACCGAGGCGCGCTGGCTCGCGGGCGACACCTGGCCCCTCGCGCTCCCGCTCCTGGCGTTCGGCTTGGGCTGGCTCGTCTGGTGGGGCTACGGGCGCGACCCGGCGCGCCGCTCGGTCAAGCCCGAGTACGAGCCGCCGCCGGGGCTCATTCCCGCGGAGGCCGGCGCGCTCGTCGACGAGAAAGCGGAGCCGCGCGAGGTCCTCGCGACGATCGTGGACCTGGCGGTGCGCGGGTATCTGCACATCGAGCAGATCACGACGGTGTTCGGCCAGCCCGACTTCATGTTCAAGCGACTCAAGCCGATCGGCGGCGATCCGAACCTCACGGACTTCGAGCTCTTCGTGCTCGCCAAGCTCTTCTCGGCCGATTGGGTGCTCAACATGCGCCTCCTCTCCGAGGTGCGCCGCGACTACGACCACGTCTTCCCACCGATCCGGGACCGTCTCTACCGACTCATGGCCGAGGACGGCCTCTTCCCCTCGTCGCCCTCGCGCATGCGGCGGGACTGGATGGTCCCGGGCGCGTTGCTGCTCGTCGCCGCGTTCGTCCTGCCGGGCTACTGGCCCTCGTGGCTCGACGCCTACGGCCTCGTGCTGCCGATCGCCATCGGCGCGAGCGGCCTCGTCCTCCTGGGCTGGTCGCGCGCCATGGCCCACCGCACGTGGCGCGGCGTGCAGCTCTTGGCGCGCGTGCGCGGCTTCCAGGAGTTCCTCGAGCGCGCCGAGAAGGACCGGCTCGAGCGCATGCCATCCGACACGCTCCACCGGTTCCTGCCGTGGGCGATCTCGCTCGGCGTGACCGAGCGCTGGATCTTCAACTTCAACGGTGTCAAGGTGGACCTCCCGGGCTGGTACACGGGCCCCGCACCGTTCTCGCTCGACAGCTATCACTCCGGGCTCACGCTCTTCGGACGGACCACGACGGAGGCGATCCTGACGAGCCGGACGGGCGGCTTCGCGAGTGGCGCGAGCGGATTCGCCTCGAGCGGCGGCGGATCCGGCGGGAGCGCGGGAGGCGGGGCTGGTGGCGGGGGCGGCGGGACGTTCTAGTCCCGTCTCATCGCGCCAACAAGGCCGCCGCCTTCCTCAAGACCCCGTTCTCCGCGATACGGGCGCCGTGCTACGTGGAGGCCGGCTCGAGCGTGTACGCGCTCACCGCGGCGGGCGATCGCGCCGGCCGAATCGGCCTCGCGTCTCTCGAGCTCGAGGAGTCCGGCGTCGCCCGAGTGACGGTGCGCGTGAGCGAAGACCGTGGCACGTTGTGGACGGAGCCCCAGGTCGTATACCAAGAGCAAGGAGCGATCCCGCGGCTGGGGCCGGACTCATTCGGCCTCGGGCTGAAGGCGGCCGAGGTGCGTCTGCCCTGAGGCGTCGGCGCATCGCGCCGACCTCCGTGGGCGACCTCCGGATGTGGCTCGGAAGGATGTGGCTCGGAAGCTGACGGGCACGTTGGGCCATGGTATGATCCACGCTCGTTCGACAAGCTCTTGAAAAATACATGCGGGCTCGTGGTGCAGCCTGGTTAGCACACTGGACTGTCAATCCAGAGGTCGCGGGTTCAAATCCCGTCGAGCCCGCCATT